>Ga0153973_100032_pt1 | contig 22617 bp, 36 predicted proteins | sample TSGA057MetaG_FD_104700 | JGI IMG/M metagenome (GOLD analysis project Ga0153973, IMG submission 104700) | Attine ant fungus gardens microbial communities from Georgia, USA - TSGA057 MetaG | ecosystem: Host-associated > Fungi > Mycelium > Unclassified | place: USA: Georgia, Yuchi Wildlife... | reverse complement strand
GAATGTTCTATGATCACTTGACCTTGTCATGTGATTTGGTTACCTAAGTTCCCACACTATTTATACCTTGACCTCATTGTATGACTTGAGATTTTGGATTAAGTGTTTAAATGCATGGGAGACCATTTCCTTCTTGGGGCTCTCATAACACTATATATGTGAAAAATAGAGCTATATGGCCAAAAATTGTTGGGAAAGGCATAAAAGAAGAGTAGTGGAAATGCCGCAGGAGTTGGCAAAAGAAAATAAAGGACAGTAAGCTCTTGGCTGGCCTCCAATAACCTGTACAGTATATTGCACCCAGAAAAACTGGAAAATAAATTAAACTGCATCAATACAACTGAGAGAGTAAGAGATATATGGCACACTCTATGGCTGCTAAGAGAAGTCTGGATAAAGATGGGGCTAGAGAAGCTAGAAAGCCACGAGAGAGTAGCAATAAGAGCACTGCTAGATAGCGGGGCAACAGGTCTATTCATGGATACGACCTTTGCCCGAGAAAAGGGGTTTAAAATAGAGAAGCTAAAGAAACCCCTATTAGTTAGAAATGTGGATGGGACAGTAAATGCAGGGGGAACCATAACACACCAGGTAGAGTGCAACATGTTCTTCAAAAGACATATAGAGAGGGCGAGAATGGGTGTATGTAATTTAGGGAAAACAGAGATAATACTGGGAATGCTGTGGCTAGCAGCCCATAACCCAGAAATAGATTAGGAAAAAGATAAGGTAAAAATGACATATTGTCCATCTATATGTAGAAGAAAAAAGCAAGAAGAGAAGGAGAAGGAAGTAAAGAAGGTGGAAAAGGATAAGGACAAAGAAACATTAAGAAGACTGGTATCCAAAAGGTTCTGGAAGTAGAAGAAGGTGTTCAGAAAAAGGGAGTCAGAGAGAATGCCAGTGCAAAAGACCTAGGACCATGCTATAGAACTGAAAGAGGGGTTCATGCCAAAAAAGGGAAAGGTATACTTATTGTCAAGGGAGAAAAGGGAGGAAGTACAAGTATTCATAGAAGATCAGTTGAGGAAAGGATACATTCGACCTTCCAAGTCATCTCAAATGTCACCAGTACACTTTGTGGCAAAAAAAGATAGCACAGGAAGAATGGTGCAGGACTATTAACACATAAATCAGTGGACGATAAAGAATGGGTATTCTTTACCCCTCATCACAGACATACTGGATGGAGTAGGAAAGAGAAAAGTGTTTACAAAGTTGGACCTAAGGTAGGGATATAATCATGTCAGGATCAAAGAGGGAGATAAGTAGAAGGCAGTGTTTACAATACATATTAGAGCTTATGAGCCCACAGTTATGTATTTTGGGTTAACAAACTCCCCTTCTACCTTCTAAACAATGATAAATGACCTGTTTAGAGACCTCATAAACCAAGGAGATACAGCAATATTCATCGATGATATCCTGGTAGCCACAGATACTGAAGAAAGATATGATGAATTAGTAGAAGAGGTACTAAAAAGGTTGGAAGAGAATAATCTATTCATAAAACCAGAAAAGTGTAAATGGAAAGTAAGAGAGGTAGAATTTCTGGGAGTAGTAACTGGTCCAAGGGAAGTGGAAATGCAAAAGAAAAAGATAGAGGGAGTACTAAACTGGCTAGTACCCAAAAATGTCAAAGAAGTACAAAAGTTTTTAGGTCTTGCCAACTATTACAGAAGGTTTATAAAAGACTTCGCCAGGATAGCAGCACCGCTACATGTGCTGGTCAGGAAGGAGCAGAAATGGAAATGGGAAAAGGAACAAAAGGAGGCATTTGAAAGACTTAAGGCAGTATCCACCACAAAGCCCATCTTAGCTATCCCAGATATTGATAGGGAGATAAGAGTGGAAGCAGATGTCTCAGACTATGCAACAGGGAGAGTGTTGTTGACAAAGTGTGAGAATGGAAAGTGAAGGCCAGTGGCCTTTATCTCTAAATCGTTGAATACCACAGAACAAAATTATGAAATTCATGATAAGGAGATACTGGTAGTTATTAGGTGCCTAGAAGCATGGAGGTACTATTTGAAGGGAGCAAAACTTGAATTTGAAATCTGGACAGACTATAAGAACCTCCAGTATTTTATGATAAGCCAAAAATTAAACCAAAGACAAGCAAGATGGGCCCTATACTTATCACGATTTAATTTTGTATTAAAACACATTCTAGGAAGGAGTATGGGGAAGGCAGATGGATTAAGCACAAGACCAGACTGGTAGGAGGGAGTGGAAAAGAACAACGAGAACAAGAAACTGATAAAACCAGAATGGATTAGAGAAGCTGAAACAATGGTAGAGAAAGAAGACCTAAAAGAAAAAATCAAAAAGACGCAGGAAGGGGATGAAAAGGTAGTGAAAGCAGTAGAAGAGCTGAAGAGAGCAGGAATAAAGACACTGAAAGACGAAGAATAGGAAATAGAGGATGGGATAGTAACAAAAAAAGAGAAGATATACATACCAGAAGGGGAACTCAGGGGGGAGATAATACATTTGCACCACGACACCCCAGTAGGGGGACATAGAGGGAGATAGAAGATGACAGAGTTGGTGGCCAGGAATAATGAAAGAGGTAGGAAGATATGTGGATGAATACAATATGTGCCAAAGATACAAGAATTAAAGTGAAGCACCAGCAGGAAAGCTAATGTCCAATGCAATCCCAGAAAAACATGGAGCCATATCTTGGCAGACTTCATTACCAAACTGCCATTAGCCTAAGAATACGATGCTATCTTAGTAATATGCAACTGCTTTAGTAAAATGGCACATTTCATAGCAACAATAGAGAAAACGTCAGCAGAGGGACTTGCAAAGCTGTTTCAAGATCATGTATGGAAGTTGCACGGACTCCTAGAAAGCATCATATCAGATAGGAAAGTGCAGTTTGTGGTGGAAATAATGAGGGAATTGAATAACTTGTTGGGAATCCAGACGAAACTCTCGACAGCCTATCACCCTCAAACAGATAGGTAGACAGAAAGGATAAACCAGAAGTTAGAGCAATATCTGAGGGTCTTCATTGACCATAGACAAGAGCAGTGGCCAGATTGGTTAGGAATAGCAGAGTTTACATACAATAACAAAATTCATGCAGCAATAAAAATATTGCCATTCAAAGCAAACTATGGTCAAGATCCAAGAATGGGGTTTGAGGGAAGAAGAAAGGGGAAGTATGAAGCAGTGGGAAAATTTGTAGAAAGAATGAAAAAAAATCCAGGAGGAAGCAAAAGTAGTGCTAGAGAAAGTACAGGAGGAAATGAAGAAGTTTGTGAACAGAAGGCAAAGGGAGGAAGAGGAATACAAAGTAGGGACTTAGTACTGCTAAGTACGAAGGACTTGAAATAGTAGATAAAAGAGAGAAGATCGGAAAAGCTAATAGAACGTTTTGTGGGCCCCTACAAAGTCAAGGGAATCATCTCTAGTAATGCAATAGAGTTAGAACTACCTAAGTCTATTAAAATACACCCTATAGTTAACGTAAGTAGAATATGACTCTATAGACTGCAGGTAGAGAGACAGAAGAAGATACTATCAAAACGGGTTATTATTAAAGAGAAGAAGAAATTTGAGGTAGAAAAAATCTTAAATAAAAGAACAGTTAGAGGGAAGGAAAAGTTTCTGGTGAGGTGGAAGGGGTATATAGTGGAAGAAGATACTTGGGAGAATAGGAAAAACTTGGAGAATGCAAAAGAGTTGGTAGAAGAGTTTGAGAGAATATATGGAGAAGAGGTTGAGGAACTAAGGTGATAGGAACTGGAAGAAGAGAAGAAGAAATTTAGTTGGGAATTATCTAGGGAGTTCATAGCAAAATTGCTATATGGTTGGGAAAAAAGAAGATACAAAAGAGAAAGGGAAAAGAGGTGGGATGAAAACTGGAGTCGGTGGAAAAATTCCTTGGGACAAGGAAACTTGAAGGGGGGGCTATGTTATGAGAGTCCCAAAAAGGAAATAAGTTTCCGAGCATTTGAACACTTGATCCAAAACCTCAAGATATACAATAGGGTTGAGATATAAATAGTGTGGGAACTAAGGTCATGTGACAAGGTCAAGTAATCACAGAATATTCTGGAAGAGCATATGATTGTGGACTAGTAGTACAGCCACTGTAAAAATAGTATAAGTAGGAGTCCAATCCAACAAAAAACTCCATCAAGTTCTTCTTGAATATCTATCTAGGGTGATCACTAAGAGTATTCACTGCCTATTGATAACAATGCCATGGCTACAGGTCCATAACCCAGAAATCAACTAGAAAACAGAGAAAGTTAAAATGACGAGATGTCTGCTACTGTATGAAAGTATTAAGGTACAGACTTAGAGTTTGAAGTTCTAACCTCAACTAGTGACAATTAAAAGAAAAGAACTTGATAGAGTCCTTCATTGGATTACTTCTATTACTTATACAAATATGCCATGATCTATGCACCAACTTCCCATAGTCACAAAACTGTTCCTACTAGCTATATAGTTCTTATATAATCTTGTCCTATGCTATTTATATCTTTTCTATGTTATATCTCTAGAGATTTTCCATGAAGTTGATGAATATATGGGAAATATTTTCCTTCTTTGGAGCTGACTTATAACAAGAAGGAATGCAAAGTTGAAAGAAGAGAAGAGAGCAAAGAAAAAGAAGAGAGTAGTAACCCTGAAAGAGGAAAAGATTGTGAGGTAGATAGTAGACAATAAAGAGGATTGGGGAAGAGAAGAAAAAGTTGAAGTGAACTATAGAAAGATTGAAGAAATAGTGCTGCAGAAATTTTTAAAGTGGAGAAAGATGTTTGGAAAAGTAGAATCAGAAAGGATGCTGACAAGGAAAATCTGGGATCATACTATAGACCTCAAAAAGATGTTCAAACCATGAAAAGAAAGGATTTACCCTTTATCTAGAAATGAGAGAGAAGAGGTCCAGAATTTTGTAAATGACCAATTGAAAAAGAGATATATCAGACTATCTAAATTTCCTCAAACATCACTGGTGTTCTTTGTAAGCAAGAAGAATAGGAGTAAGAGGATGGTTATAGACTACTACAACCTAAACAAACAAACTGTAAAAAAACAGCTACCCATTACCATTGATAACAGACCTAATTGACAATATAGGGAGTAAAAGAGTATTTACAAAGATGGATTTGTGGTAGGGCTTTAATAATGTAAGGATAAAGAAAGGAGATAAGTAGAAGGGAGTGTTTATAATGCATATAGGATTGTTTGAGCCAACTGTAATGTTTTTTGGAATAACAAACTTACCAGCCATATTTTAGACAATGATGAATGAGATTCTGAGAGACTTGGTAAATGAAGGCAAAGTCACTGCATTTGTAGACAATATGTTGGTAGGAACTGAAACAAAGGAAGGACATAATAAAATCATAGAGAAAGTACTGAGAAGGCTGGAGGAGAATGATCTCTATATGAAGCCAGAAAAGTGCATATAGAAAATGAGGAAGATTGGGTTCCTTGGGGTTGTTATAGGACCTAACAGGATAAAGATAGAGAAGAAGAAAGTAGATAGAGTACTGAGTTGGCCAGAACCAAAAAATGTAAAAGACATCAGAAAGTTCTTAGGCCTCACAAATTACTATAGGAGGTTTATCAAGGACTTTGCCTGAGTAGCAAGACCAATAAATGTGCTAATGAGGAAAGATGTAAAGTAGCAGTGGGGAGATGAGCAGCAACAAGCATTTGACAAGCTCAAAAGAATCTTCACAACAAGACTAGTATTGGCAGCCCTAGATTTAGATAAGGAATTTAGGATAGAAGTAGATGCCTTGAATTACACAACTGGAGGAGTACTTTTAATGAAATGCTCAGATGGCTTGTGAAGACCAGTAGCTTTTATCTCAAAATCTCTAAGTGACACCAAAAGGAACTATAAGATACATAACAAAGAGATGTTAGCCATAGTCAGGTGTTTGGAGGTGTAGAGGCACTTCCTAGAAGGAACTACAACAAAGTTTGAGGTTTGGACAGATTACAAGAACCTTGAATATTTTATGAAAGTGCAGAAATTGAATAGAAAACAAGCCAGATGGACCTTGTATCTATTGAGATTCAACTTTACACTAAAACATGTTCCAGGGAGTAAGATGGAAAAGACAAACAGCTTAAGCAGGAAGCCAGACTGGGAAGTAGGAGTAGAAAAGGACAATGAGGACAAAATGTTGGTAAAGCCAGAATGGTTGGAAGTCAGAAAGACAGAAAAGGTGGAAGTAATAGTAGAAGAAGTGGATTTACTAGAGAAAGTAAAGTAGTCAAAAGTAAAAGATAATGAGATGATCAAGGCAGTGGAAGAAATGAAATGAGTAGGGATAAAGATGCTAAGAGATAAAGAGTAGAGAGAAGTTGATGGCATCATGTATAAGGAAAATATATATATATATACCAAAAGATAAGAAACTGAGAGTAGAAATTATTCAGTTGCATCATAATATGCCAGTAGGAGAGTACAGAGGACAGTGGAAAATAGTAAAATTGATCACTAGAAAATTTTGGTGGCCAGGGGTCATGAAAGAAGTAAAGCAATATTTAAAGAAGTATGATACCTGCTAGTATAATGAAAACTACACAAAACAACTGGTAGGAAAACTAATGCCAAATTCAATTCCAGAGAAACCTTGGATATATATCTTGGCAGATTTCATCACTAAGTTGCCACTGGCATAAGGATACGATTCAATTTTAGTGGTAGTTGACAGATTGGCAAAAATGGTACATTTTATTTCTATTACAGAAAAGACATTGGCAGAAGGACTAGCCAGGTTGTTTAAAGACAATATGTGGAAGTTACATGGGTTATTTGAGAGTATCATTTCAGACAGGGGACTCTAGCTTATAGCAGGGATAGTACAAGAGTTAAATAGAATCTTGGAGATTGAAAGTCAATTGTTGATGGTGTTCCACCCTCAAACAGATGAATAGACTAAGAGGGTTAATCAAGAACTAGAGCAGTACTTAAGGATGTTTATTGACCATAGGCAGAAACAGTGGCCTGATTGGTTAGGAACAGCAGAGTTTGCCTACAATAATAAAGTGCACTCAAGTACTAAAACATTGCCTTTTAAGGCAAATTATGGACAAGATTCCAGGATGGAGTTTAAAATGAGAAGAAAAGGGAAATATGAGGGAGCTGAGAAATTTGTGACAAAAATGAGAAAAATTCAGAAAGAAGCAAAAGCAGTACTGGAGAAAGTACAAGAAGAAATGAAGAAATATATAGATAGAAAAAAGGCAGAAATTGATGAGTATAAAGTAGGAGACCTAGTGATGCTAAGTACTAAGGATCTGAAATATCAAATAATTGGGAGGAGAACAGAGAAATTGATAAAAAGGTTTGTAGGGCCTTATAAGATAAAGAAAATCATATCATCAAATACAGTAGAATTAGAACTATCCAGTATAGTAAAAATACATCTGGTAGTTAATGTTAGTAGAATATAAAGATATGTAGGGCAAGTAGAGGGGCAGAGAAAGGAACAGCCAGCCCTAGTCATAATCAAGGGAGAGGAGAAATAGGAGGTTAAGAGGATTCTGAACAAACAATAAATAAGAGAGAAGGACAAATACTTAGTACAGTAGAAAGGGTTCATAGTAGAATCTGATACCTGGAAAGAAAAGAAAAACTTGGGAAATGCAAAAAAAGCAGTTAAGGAATTTAAGAAAGAATATTGGTGAAATATAAAAGATATTTGAAGACAAAAATAGGAAAAAGGAACATTTAGGAGAGAAGAATTACTAGGAAGGTTTATGGCAAGAAAATTATTTGGATGGTTGAATAAAAGATATAACAAGGAATACTAGACAAGGTTAGAAAGAAATTGGAGAAGATAGAAAGGAGAAAGAGCAAAGGAACAAAGAATTATAGAAACAATAAAGGAGAAGGAGAAAATTGAGTAGGAAAACTTGGGAATCAAGGAGTGGACAGAAGAAGATGACAATGAAATGGGAAATATCTGCAATTCCTACTACAAGTTGTAAAAATCCTCAGGATGAGAAATCTTGAGAGGGGGGTAGTGTTATGATATGGCCAAATAGTTAAGTCATTATTTATATTTCTTTTCTTTTTCTTTTCATTTAATTAGGAAATCAATGGACATATGAGAGGGAATGATTCAAAAGAGATGCACAGGACTTTATAAATAGAAGTAAATATAGAATGTGTATAAGTAGTATATAGCAATTAAATGAGAACTCTATTGAGTTCTCCTTGTCAACTTGGACTAGAAGTAGTTCTAAGGTACCACAGTCTAAGTTCTTATACTCTGTATTATTAGACAGTTGCATGAATTTATAACCTTTTGTTCCTTCAGCTATTCTAATGAATATCATTAATTCTGATTTGGCTGATAGTGTATTCTTTTATACTGCTTCTAGTAGGTATACATATGCTTCACACCCAAAAACACATAGATAAGATATATCTAGTTTCTCTTCCTTAACCAATTCATAGGGTGTTATCCAATTGAGACAATGAGAGGGTGTTCTGTTGTGTAAATGAACAGCATATTGAACAGAGTATTTCCACCATGAGTCAGGAATACAGGCCTCATGCCGAATGGCCTCAGCTTTGTCTATAATAGTCTAGTTGAGTCATTCAGTACAGCCATTTTGTTGAGGTGTATGTTGTTGCTTAGTCATGAAGACTTATAGACCACTCAAGGTGAGTGTTTAGGAAGAACTCAATAGAGTTCTCCATTGGATTTTGCTATCTACTTATACAAATGTTTGATAGTCTATGTATTTATCTTCTATGATCATATGACCCTTACTTAGTACTGTACAGTTTATATAAGTGTTCCCACACTATTTATAGATTAAGTCTGTTATAGTTTAAGTAATGTTCTTTGAGTTGATAGATATATGCAAAAGTATTTCCTTCTTTGGAATTGTCTCATAATATGGCCCTTTCTTCAAGGTTCCTTGTTCTGAGGAATACTTCTATTGTTTCTAATTCTCCTTCCATCTCCTTTCCCTCTATCTTTTGTACTCCTTATTTGACCAACCCTACAGTATTTTTGCTGTAAATCTTCTAGGTAATTCTCTTGAGAATACCTTTTTATTGTCTTTTTCTTCCTATCTCCTTATTTCTTTGGCTTCTTCTCCATACTCTCTCTTGAACTCTTCTACCAACTTTTTTGTATTCTCCAAATTCTCCTTACTTTCCCATATATCTTCTTCTGCCATATATCCCTTCCATTGTACTAAGAACTTCTTCTTTTCTCTTACTATCCTTTTGTTTAGTATTTTTTCTACTTCAAATTCTTCTTTCTCTTTAATGATAACTAGTTTTGGTAGTATCTTTTTCTACCCCTCCACTTGTAGCTTATACAGGTGTACTTGACTTACATTAACTATGGGGTATATTCTAATAGAACTAGGCAATTCTAATTCTATCATGTTGCTCAAGATGATCCTTTTTATTTTATAAGGTCCCACAAAGCATTCTGTCAGTTTTTCTGATTGTCTTCCTTTTATCTGCTACTTGAGATCCTTGGTGCTTAGCAATACTAAGTCCTCTACTTTATATTCCTCCCCTTTACTTTGTTTCCTGTTTACAAACTTCTTTATTTTGTCTTGAGCTTTTCTCAAGGCTGCTTTTGCTTCCTCCTGAGTTTTCTACATCCTCTCTATAAACTTTCCCACTACTTTGTACTTCCCCTTTCTTCTCTTTTCAAATCCTATTCTTGAATCTTGACTGTAATTAGCCTTGAATAGTAATACTTTTGTAGCTGAATGTATCTTGTTATTATATACGAATTCAGCTGTTCCCAACCAGTCTAGCCATTGTTCTTGTTTATGGCCAATAAAGACCCTCAGATACTATTCCAATTTCTGATTCACCCTCTCCATCTGTTTATCCATCTGGGGATGGGTAAGCTGTTAACAACTTAGTTTGGATCCCCAACAGCTTATTCAACTTCTTTATCATTCCTGCTGTGAACTGTACTCCTTTGTCTAATATAATACTTTCCAGAAGCCTGTACAGCTTCCAGATATGGTCTCTAAATAACCTGGTAAGTCACTCTACTGATATTTTCTCTGTAGTTGCTATAAAGTATACTATTTTACTAAATCTGTCACATACTACTAAGATTGTATCATATTCTTGAACTAAGGGTAGCTTTGTGATGAAGTCTGCTGAAATATAGCTCTACAGTTTCTCTGGAATTGCATTCAGCATTAGTTTTCCTGCTGGGGCCTTGCTTCTATTCTTATACCATTAACAGATATCGTATCCATCTATATATCTTTCTACTTTCTTTATCACTCCTAGCCACCAGTAGTTTCTTGTGACCAACTCCACTATTTTCCATCTTCCTCCATGTCCTCCTACTAGGGTATTGTGGTAGAGGTGTATTATTTCCCTTCTCAAGTTCTCTTCTGGAACATATATACATTCTTTCTTCATAACTATCCCTTTCTTGATTGACCATTTCTTATCCCTTAGGTTCTTCATTCCTGCTTTCTTTAACTCTTCTACTGCTTTTACTACTTTCTTGTCCTCTTTCTATGCCTTCTTAATTCTTTTCCTTAGGTTTCCATCTTTTACTAGCATTTCTACTTCTCTTATCCACTCTTATTTGATCAATGTTCTATCCTCGTTATTATTCTTTACTCCTTCCTGCCAGTCTGCTCTTTGACTCAGTCTATTGGCTTTATCTATGCTTTTCCCTGGGATATGCTTCAAGGTGAAATTGAAGTGTGACAAGTATAAGGCACACCAAGCTTACCTTCAGTTTAACTTTTGACTTATTATAAAGTACTGGAGGTTTTTATAGTCTATCCAAATCTCAAACTCTATTTTTACCTCTTCTAGGTAGTGTCTCTATGCTTCCAGACATTAAATTACTGCCAACATCTCCTTATCATGAATCTCATAGTTTTGTTCTGTTATATTCAGCAACTTAGAGATAAAGGCTACTAGCTTCTATTTCCTATCCTTATACTTTGTTGACAATACTTCCTCTATTGCATAGTCTGACACATCTGCTTCCACTCTCATTTCTTTGTTCAGGTCTAGTATTGCCAAGACTGGTTCTGTTGTAAATATTTCTTTCAACTTTCCAAATGCCTTCTCTTATTCCTTTCCCCATCTCTACTTCTTCTCCTTCCTAACTAGCACATGTAGTGGCACTACAAGCTTTGCAAAGTCCTTAATGAATTGCCTGTAGTAGTTGACAAGTCCTAGAAACTTTTGTACCTCCTTTATATTCCTCAGTATTGGCTAGTTTAAAACTTCTTCTACTTTCTCTTTCTATATTTCTATTCTCTTCAGTTCTATCACTATCTCTAGAAACTCCACCTCCTTTACCTTCTATTGACACTTCTCTGGTTTTACAAAGAGATCATTCTTTTCAAGTTGCTTCAATACTTTCTTTACTATCTTATTATGTTCCTTCTCTGTCTCTGTTGCTACAATAATATTGTCAATAAAGGTAGCCATGCTTCCTTGATTTATCATATCATAGAACAGATCATTCATTATTGTTTGGAAGGTAGTGGAGGAATTTGTAAGCTCAAAGTATATTACAGTTGGCTCATAAACTCCAATGTGTATTATGAATACTGTCTTCTATTTATCTCCTTCTTTGATTCTGATGTTGTTGTACCCCTATCTCAGGTCTAGCTTTGTGAAGACCTTCTTACTTTCTACTCCATCCAGAATGTCAGCAATTAGTGGCAATGGGTAATCATTTTTGATAGTTCACTGGTTTACATATCTGTAATCCTATACTATTTGTTGTTTTCCATCCTTTTTAGCTACAAAGTGGACAGAAGATACTTGTGGTAACTTCAATGGTTGGATATATCCCTTTTATAGTTGGTCCTCTATAAATACCTGTATTTTCTCTTGTTCTTCCCTTGACAATAAATACACCTTTCCTTTCTTAGACACAAAGCCTTTCTTTAACTCTATTATATGATCCCAGGCCTTTTACACTAGTATCCTCTCTGACTCTGCTTTTCTAAATACTTTCTTCCATTTCCAAAATCTTCTTGGCACCAGCTCTTCTACTGTTTTCTCCTCTTCCATTTTCCTAATCTTTTTCTTCTTTTCTTTCTACTTCTTTCTTCCATATATAAGTAGACATCTCATCATTTTCACTTTTCCCTTTTCCCAATCTATCTCTGGATTATAAACAGCTAACCACAGTATATCCAGTATCACTTCCGTCTTCCCTAGATTATATATATCTATTTTCACTCTTTTTACATATTTCTTGAAGAACATATTGCACTCAACCTGGTGCATAATTGCTTCTCCTATATTTATTGTTTCATCTATATTTCTTACTAACAGAGGGTTTCTTAGTCTTTTCAGCTTGAACCCTCTTCTTTTTGCAAATTTGGTATCCATAAACAACCCAGTTGTACCACTATCTAGTAGCACTCTAACTGCTACTTCTTCATAATTCTCCAACTTCTCTAGTCCTATTTTCATTTACATTTCTCTTAGCAGCTATAGTGTATGCCACACATCTCTTACTCCCTCAGTGTTGCTTTAACAATAAATTTTATTATCCAGATTTTCTGGGTGCAATACACTATACATATTTGAGGAGGCTAGCCAGGAGCTTACTGTCCTCCATTGTCTTTTGCTAACTCCTATGGCATTTCCACTATCCTTTTCTCTCCTACTCCAACAGTTTTTGGCTATGTGACCCTACTTCCCATATGCATAATATATTCTATTTCCTCCTCTTCCTTTATCAACATCTATAGCATTGGGGTCCCTCATAGGTAGCCTCTGTATTCCTTCTCTATTCTGACTCTAATACTCCCCCCTTCTTCCTCTATATGATCTCCTCCACCCATCTCTCCATTCTCCTCTTGGCTGCACATTTCCCCCTGGATATGCTGTATTCCTCTCCAATATCCTCTGCTCTACTCTACTTTGCCTCTGATTCTAATCCAACCTTACCAACCTTTTCTGCCACTCCATGATTATATCTGGTGGGCTCTCTGCTTTTGCTAGCTTCCTTCTTATTGCTTTATTCAACCCCTTCTTAAATTCCTCTATAAGAGGTCTTTCCTCATAGCCACTTTCTCTTGCCACTTTCTTGAGCTCCTAGATGTATTTGTCACAGGTTCTGCTCTCTTGCTTAATCATTCTCAACTATCCTATTTTTCTTTCCTCCTCTGCCATCTTCCCAAACTTATCTCTCATCTTTACAAATAATTTCTTGGCAGTGCTTACCTCCAAGGTCCCTTTTAACAATTCATCCAAAATGTTATTCTTCTAAGCCTCTACCACTTTCCCCTGGACATAGAATAGTACCTATACCATTTTTGTTATCTCCGGCTCCTCCATTATCTTCATACTCAAATATAGTCGAGACATGTTAATGAACACACTCACATCCTCTATCTTCTCTGCAAATGTGGTGTAGCAACTTAATCTGAGATGACTTAATTACTCTCTAAGTTTGAGTTGACAAAAAGAACTCTATCAAGTTCTCATTGGATTCTGTATACTACTTATACAACTACTACATAGTCTGTGCACTACTTTCCCACACTCGTCATGTGACTCCATTATATGATATAACACTATGACATTCTAACATATGACTTGTGATATGTGACATTTGTTATGTAATACTTTCCTACACTTCTTCTTAGCCATTTTGTCAAGTTATGACACCATCTCCCTCTCAAGATTCCTTGTCCCAAGGATTTTATGGGTCTCTAATATTTTCCATTTCATTGTCATCTTCTTCTATTCATTCTCTAAGTCTTGAATTTTCCTGGTCAATTTCTTTTTCTTTTTCTTTAATTGTCTCTATTGTTCTTTGCTCTCTAATTCTGTCTTCTTTCCAATGTCTCCAATTCCTTTTTAGCTTTTCCCAATATTCCTTATTATACCTCTTATCTATCCACCCATATAACTTTCTTGCCATAAATCTTTCTGGTAATTCTCCTCTTCTGAATGTTCCTTCTTCTCTTTCTTGCTTCCTAATATCTTCTATATCTCTTCTGTACTCCTTTTCAAAATTCTCTATTGCCTCTTTTGCATTACCTAGGTTTTTCTTTCCTTCCCAAGTATCTGGCTCCACTGTAAATCTCTTCTATCATACTAGATATTTATTTTTCTCTCTAATCCATTATTAATTCAATATCTTTTCTACCTCCTATTCTTCTTCTCCTTTGATTATAACTGGAGCAGACTACTCTTTTCTCTGTCCCTCTACTTGCCCTACATATCTTTGTATTCTACTAATGTTAACTACTGGATGTATTTTAATAGTAGCTGGCAGTTCCAGTTCTACTACATTCATTAATACAATCTTCTTAATCTTGTAAGATTCTACAAATTTCTCCATCAACTTTTTTGTTCTTCTTTCAATCATCTGATATTTCAGATCCTTAGTGCTTAGCATTACTAGGTCTTCTACTTTATACTCATCGACTTTTGCCCTCTTTCTATCTATATACTTCTTTATCTCCTCTTACACTTTTTCTAGCACTGCTTTTGCTTTATCCTAAATCTCTTTCATTTTTGTCACAAATTTCTCTGCTTCTTCATACTTTCCTCTCTTTCTTACTTTGAACCCCATCCTAGAATCTTGCCTATAGTTTGCCTTGAAAAGTAATGTCTTTGTACTTGAGTGTACTTTATTGTTGTATATGAACTCTGCTGTTCCTAACCAGTCTAGCCACTGCTCCTGCCTATAGTCAATAAACATCCTTAAGTACTGTTCCAACTCCTGATTAACCCTTTCTGTTTGCCTATCTATCTGAGAGTGGAATGCCATTGACATCTTGCTTCTGATCTCCAACATCCTATTTAACTCTTTTATCAATCCTGCTGCAAACTAGGGTCCTCTATCTGAGATAATACTTTCAGGTAACCTATACAACTTCTATATGTTATCTCTAAACAACCTAGCTAGCCCTTCTACTGATGTTCTCTCTGTAGTAGAGATAAAATGGACTATTTTTGTTAATCTATCCACCACCACTAAGATCAAGTCATATCCCTATACTAATAGCAGTTTGGTAATAAAATCTGCTGATATATATATCCAAGGTTTCTTAGGTATTGAATTGGGTATTAATTTGTCTACTGGCTGTTTTGTGTAGTTTTTGTTTCTCTGGCAAGAATTGCATCCCTCTATATATTGTTTTATCTCTTTAGTTACTCCTGGCTACCAGAAGTTTCAAGTGACCAACTCCACTGTCTTCTACTATCCTCTATGTTCTCCTACTAGTGTATCATGATGTAGCCTAATTATTTCTGCTCTTAATATATTGTCTTTAGGCACATACACTTTTCTTTCCTTATACATTATGCTATGTACTTTCCTCCACTTCTTATCTCTTAGCATCTTTACCCCTGCTTGTTTTATTTCTTCTACTACTTTGACTACCTTGTTGTCTTTTACTTTTGACTTCCTTACTTTCTCCAGTAGATCTACTCCTTCTATGATTACTTCTACCCTTTCTGTTTTCCTAACTTCTAGCCATTCAGACTTTACCAACATCTCATTCTCATTGTCCCTTTCCATTCCTACTTTTCAGTCTAGTCTTCTACTCAAGCTATCTATCTTTTCCATTTTACTCCCTAGAACATGCTTTAGCATAAAATCAAATCTTAATAGGTATAATGCCCATCTTGCTTGCTTTTTATTCAATTTCTGTACTTTCATAAAATATTCAAGATTCTTATGATCTGTCCAAATCTCAAACTTAGTTGTCATTCCTTCCAAAAAGTATCTTTATACTTCCAAGCATCTAACTATTACCAACATTTCCTTGTCATGTATCTCATAATTCCTTTCTATGTCATTTAGAGATTTTGAGATAAAAGTGACTGGTCTCCACAATCCATCTGAGCATCTCATTGACAGTACTCCTCCAGTAGCATAATTTGACATATCTGCTTCTACCCTGAATTTTTTATCAAGGTCAGGCACTACTAATACTGGTCTGGTCATAAAGACTTTCTTGAGCTCATCAAATGCTCATTGTTGTTCCTTTCCCCACCACCATTTCACATCCTTCCTTGTTAATATATTCATCAGCCTGGCTACTTGAGCAAAATCCTTAATAAACCTCCAATAATAGTTTGCAAGACCCAGGAATTTTCTAACATCTTTAATATTCTTTGGCTCTGGCCAACTCAACACTCTATCCACCTTTTCTCTCTCTATCTCTATACCATTGGGTCCTATTACCACTCCTAGAAACCCTATCTTCCTCACTTTTTATGTACATTTTTCTGACTTTACATATAAGTCATTCTTCTCTAGTCTCTTCAATATCTCTTCTACAATCTTATCATGTCCTTTTTCTGTTTCTGTCCCAACCAAGATATCATCCACAAATGTAGCCACTTTCCCTTTGTTGATTATATCTCTCAGAATTTCATTCATTATTGCCTAAAATATAGCTGACAAGTTTGTCATTCCAAAGAATATAACTGTTGGTTCAAAGGATTCTACATACATTGTGAATGCTCCCTTTCACTTATCCCCCTCTTTAATTCTTATATTATTAAACCCCCACCATAAGTCCATTTTAGTAAATACCTTCTTACTCTCCATTGTATCTATCAAATCTGTAATCAATGGTAGTAGATGATTATTCTTTACTGTTTGGTCATTTAGGCTATAGTAGTCCATTACTATTCTTTTACTTTCATCTTTCTTTGCCACAAAGAATACTGGTGACATCTAAGGGGATTTTGATGGTCTAATATACCTCTTTCTAAGTTAGTCATTTACAAATTTTTGGACCTCTTCCCTTTTATCTTTTAATAATAGGTAGATTCTCTTTTTCTTAGGTTTGAATATCTCTTTGAGATCTATAGCATAATCTCAGACTTTTCTCGTAGGCATCCTTTCTGACTCCATCTTTCCAAATACCTTCCTCTACTTTAGGAATTTCTTTGGAACTATTTTCTCAATTTTTCTATGATTTACCTCGACTTCCTCTTTTCTTCTCCAATCTTCTTTATCATTCATAGCCTATCTTACAATCTTTTCTTCCTTTAGAGTAACTACTCATTTTATTTTCTTCTCTTCTTTTGACTTTGTGTTTCTTCCACACAGTGGCAGACATCTTGTCATTTTAACCTCTCCTGTCTCCCAGTTGATTTCTGGATTATGGGCTTGTAGCCATGGCATGTCCAATATCACATCTGTCTTTCCTAAGTCACATACATCCATCCTCATTCTTTTAACATGGTTTTTATAGTACACATTGACTTCTACCTGATGTATAATTGCTCCTCCACTATTGTTTGTTTCATCTACATTTCTCACCATCACTGGTTTTTCTAGCTTCTGCAATCTAAACCTATGTTTAGCTGTTATCTTTTTATCCATAAACATTTCTGTTGCACCACTATCCAAAAGCGCTTTTACTATTATACCCTCATGTGTATTTACTTTCTCTACTTCTATATTCGACCATACTTCTCTTAGCATTTTAAATATTCTCCTCATGTCCCTTTCTGTATCCCTCTCTCTTGTTGTGTCTTTTAGAACTCCTGTCTATATGCTGCTTTGCTGCACTTCTCCCTATACAGGGTATACCACTACTCTCCAATCCCACCATGGCTGCTTTCTCCCAGTACCACATTCTGGATACAAAATTTTCTTTCTATCTTTCTCTGATATTCCTTTATGAAATGCCCAATACCCCAATATCTAAAGCATTTAACCTCTTCTACTATCTCATTTCTTCTTATCCTTACTTTCTTTCTCACCCCATATCTCATCACTTTACTTGACAACACTTCAAATTTATTTCTGGGAATTAGTTTCCTCTTCTTCTTATTCTTGTTTCTGCAGTTACAGGCCAGGTACCCAAACTTTTTATAGCTCCAACACTTCCTCCCATCTCTTCCTTCTAATTCTACCCTTAGTTTGGTGAGGGTATACTGTTGATTGAGCATGCTGCTCATAAGAGAGTTGTATTGATCTAGAAATATGGTGCTATGTCTCTAGAGAAGTCAGAATAGAAAATGATCTCACTAATGTTACATCTACTGGAGTACAAGATCTTCACCCAGCTAGATACCTACTGCCTTACTTACTACTGCTCTAATACTATGGTTATACTATCACCCAAAGAAAAGGATCTCTAACCTAAACACCTTCCTAATGATACAGTGTTATTCCTCTGCATGTACAGTCCACAATAGGACTTCAGCACAAGGTTTATAAAGTGGAAAGATATAAGTAACTACTAGCAACACCACTTAATTAGCAGATTAGGTCTCAGACACAATACCTGAGCTTGGTACTGTACTTTCACTGATAGTCCCTAACTGACTATCAAGTCCCCTTAAGCCAAGGGCCTGGCTATGTATGGAGATGACTAGTGATTGTGATGACCACCAGTTAGAGATCAAAAAGATTATGAGAATTAAGATAAGCAAGGTCCAAGGCAGACAGTGCTCTAGATATAGAATCGAGTTCTAGTGTAACAACTTAACCTGGGATGACTTAATCATTCTTCAAGTCCAAGTTGACAAGAAGAACTCAATAGAGTTCTCATTGGATTTTATATACTACTTATACAACTACTATATGGTCTGTGCACTACTCTCCCATACTCATCATGTGACTCCATTATGTGATATAACACTGTGATATTCTAACATATAACTTGTGATATATGACATTTGTCATGTGACACTTTCCTACACTTTTTCTTAGCCATTTTGCTAAGTCATGACATATAGGGAGCTTTGCCACCTCCACTCTACTTCCTCCTTGCTGTTATAATATTGTATTTACCTACTGCTGCAGGTTGGTGATCATGGTGAGAAGCTGCTCTTTTCTAGATAGTGGTGGAAGTGCAAGTGCAGATTGTTCTGCCTGTTCTACAGGTTGCTGTCTCTGTCATTGAAACATAGTAGAGGATGATAATGCTGATGATGATGTTTCTTCTTCCTCCAACAAGTATTCAGCCAGGGCTAATACTAAACTACATCTATTGGGACACTTTTATCTTCTTCTGACTAGATGCCTACTACTCTACTAACTACTGCTCTAATAAAGATATATGTGATTGCCCCTAAGAAGAGGACCTCTACTCTAAGTGGCTTTCTAAAGATGTACCACTAATCCTCTGTATGTACCATTCACAATAGAACATAGCACAAGGTTTATACAAAGAAAAAGGGTAAATAGCAGGTCTGATTGTCAGATCAGGACTTGAACAAAACACCTAAACTTGGTGCTCAGTCTCCTCTCTTAGTTTCTTCTAACTGAGAAGTTCCCTTTACAGCTAGGGCCTGCTATCCAAGATGCCTGCAAGCACTGTACTCACTAGTAAGGGTGATGAGAGAGTAAGTGAAATATAGAAGTGCTGAGGCTGTGAGATGCAGGGTCAGTAATAGGGATTGAGTTCTTATGTTGTCGCTTAGTTGTAAAGACTTATAGACCACTCAAGGTGAGTGTTTAGGAAAAACTCAATAGAGTTCTCTATTAGATTTTGCTATTTACTTATACAAATGTTTGATAGTCTATGTACCTATCTCCTACAACCACATGACCCTTACTTAGTACTGTACAGTTTATATAAGTGTTCCCACACTATTTATAAATTAAGTCTGTTATAGTTTAAGTGATGTCCTTTGAGTTGATGGATGTGTGCAAAAGTATTTCCTTCTTGGGAATTGTCTCATAACAGTGTATAAGGGGCACTATGATATACTTTAATTCTTTTGCTTTTAAGGAATGTGTTAAGCCTTTCAGAATCAAACTCTTCCCTTCTATCAAACATCCATTCAACTATATCTAGCCCAAATTGAGTCTTGACCATAGTATAGAATGTTTCAATGGCATCTGTAGTATCAGATTTCCTATATAATAAGCTGATCCAACTGTGAGATGAATAGTCATCATAAAATAAGACAAACCACTTGTATTTGTGGTAAGACACTGTTAGAAACTCTTTGAGATCTGAGTAAATCCTTCTAAAAGGTTGACTGGCTCATTTGTTGGATAATGGGAAGAATTTCAAGTGTAACTTTCCAGTTGTACAGTCTTTGTAGACAGGAATATTACTTGGAAAGATGATTCCCTTTGGAAAGCCAACAGTGTATTTAATTGTTTTGTGCAGCACTTCCTTAAATGAATAGCCAAGTCATTGATGCATAAGCTCATAGTTCACTCCTTGAATAGTTGAAAGCACCTGTAAAGTCACTGTTTTAGCTCTCTGAGTTTGCAATATGAAGATAGAGCCATTCTCATCTACAGGAGTGAAGTGGATTTGTTGTATGTCTCCTTTATATAATGCAATAGAGTTTCTAGTTCCTCTGCATTCAAAACCCATCTATATCATTGTTCCTATAAAGAAAAGGCATTTATGCAAGCCAGGAACATAGAAGATAGGATAAAAACAAGACATTACTTTAATAAGCTTATTATTTTTTGTTTCAACTATGTGATTGACAACAATAGCACCTTGTCCAATAGCATAGATCTCTCCTTGAGCTTTCTTAGTAGTTGAGATGAGCATTGGGATTATTAATTCATACTCTATAAAGTCATTAATGTCGTTAGTGACATAGATAGAGGCTCCAGTATCTCCAATCTATTCAGACCATAGAGTGTCAGTTTCAGACTTTTCCTTACAATTTGCACATACTACATAATGATCAAAAAGAAAAGATTCTTGATTTATTGTGGTAGAATCATGAATAGGAACATTTTTGCTAGCAAAAATTATATTTTGCTGTGAGTAGTCATTAGTAGGGTATTGCAATATAAGAGAAGGGTGTATATACACATTCTCAATCCATTTAGAGATAGCAACCCCATTACTGTAGTCAAACTCCCCTATTCCAGCCATTTGTATGATTTCATCATTGAGCAAATATTTGAGGGGTTCTTCTGATCCTAAGCTAATAATGTCATCATCAACATGTTCAGGGGTCATCCTGTGTTGTTTCAGGGCAATTTTGTTAGTATTGAACTTGAAGCAGTCATTGACACAATTAATGAGACATTTTTCAAGAGGGGTGAGCATCTCTGAGGTTTTGGGAATGCCATTATTCTCACAAACACTTATGATGTGTTCAAAGAAGAGATATACAGATTTCTCTTGCTTTATGGGGTTGTCTATGCCAGTAAGGTATTGTGTTTGAAACTTTGGCTATTTGGAGCCAAAGTCAACAATCATTATCTTGTCCTGGGAAGGCAGCAGCACAAGCGTCATGGCAGTGGGTACTATGACCTGATATAAGGGTAGTGGTGCACAGTTAATAGGTCCTCTGGTTTAAGAAGATGGTAATATAGATATATAATCGGCAAAAACAGTATAGCCATATTGTTTGGTCTTATTTTTGTCAAATTGTGGCTTGCTGGCATGCTTCCCATACTTCTTCTTGAAATCATTATTCTGAGGAATAAATTGTTTCTGCTGCTGCTGTTTAAAAAATAGGGGACCAGGCTTTCTTTTGACAGCAGATAATTTATTTGCTGATTACATGCTTTTAGTTTCCTGTGTCCAGCAATTTGTGATGATATATTTTACAGTTGAGAATTTAATATCATCAACTTCATCATTGCCTTGGAGATAAATCTCTGCTACACTGTGCTATCTTGGGGGTAGAGCATTTAATAGGACTATCTCTTTTATAAGTTCTGGGATGGAGCATTGCTGATTGGCAAGACAATTGAAGCAGTTCTCAATTTTTAATATATCAGACATAGAATCAGAGTTGCCTGATAGACAATAGTCCAAACAGAATTTGAAATCACTGAAGATAGTCATATTATAAGGCTGATTAAATTCTTTCTCAAGTTCTAACTATAATTCTCTTGTAGTGTTTGCCTTGTGCATAGCCTGGATGGTCATATTAAGGCACAAGAGTATTATGCTATGAGCCTTTTCATCTTTTAGAGTCCAGGCCTCATATTTGGTATTATACTCTGCTAATTCTGTATTATAAATGGCCTTCTGCTCATCTTTAACAGCATTATCCAAAGAAGCAGGTCTTTTGGGAGCAATTTTGTGTCCTCCAACAATTGGCCAGAGTTCTTGAACTTGAAGGTATGCCTTCATAGCAATTGCTCACTGATGGTAGTTAGTACTGTCAAGGAGAGAGACAAGAGAGACTATAGAGCTGGTAGAAGACATGTGGATGTTATTGTAAAAAATGTTTAGCACATTGTTAGCATCATTCTTTGAGCAATAAGCAGGCCAGAAAGGAAAAAAGAGGTGTCTTGCACATAGATGCATAGTTTTTCTATGGTTCTGAGGGCATTTTCTAGCTCCTTGAGAGCATAAGAGACACTCTTGGCAAGGTTGTGAGCCTCCTAGAGGCTTCTAGCAATATAGTACCAGCCAAGGTAATCCCTAGAGCACCAGGCAGCCATAAAGGCACTACAGGTGGCTCAGCAGGGCCCATAACCTGTTGAGCAGCCTATCTGCAGGCACAGTGGGTAGCCTTAGGCTTACCTTAGGTACAGGCTAGTCACTTAAGTATTCTAGAGTGTCTACAAAATAAAGAACCTGATTTATTAGGATAATAGATGTCCTCCTTATATACATTTCATATGTATTTAATTATATCTAAGTAGTAGAAAATTGATTACATCAAATGATGTACCTTAGTCAGTGTACCCTCACAGTTCTTTGATATATATGTTC
>Ga0153973_100030_pt1:12500-23551 | contig 23551 bp, 13 predicted proteins | sample TSGA057MetaG_FD_104700 | JGI IMG/M metagenome (GOLD analysis project Ga0153973, IMG submission 104700) | Attine ant fungus gardens microbial communities from Georgia, USA - TSGA057 MetaG | ecosystem: Host-associated > Fungi > Mycelium > Unclassified | place: USA: Georgia, Yuchi... | reverse complement strand
AGTAAAAAAAAATTTGAAAAAATCGGAATGAAAAGCGTCCATTGTCTAATGGATAGGACAGAGGTCTTCTAAACCTTTGGTATAGGTTCAAATCCTATTGGACGCAATTTTTTTCCATATATTTTTTTAGGTTTCTATGTGAAGAAAAGTCTTTTTTTTCATATATTTTATAATCTATCAAAAGAAAATTAAAGAGGGATCAAGTTCGTTATGCTTGTTCCTGAAGTCGAAAGCGTTCCATCTGTTCTTGAATAGCCTCTTTTAAAATGGTTTCTGCTTCCTCAGTAAATGTTTTGGTAGAAGATATAATTTCTTGGAACTGCGGTTTATTCGTATTTAAGTAAGTACGTAATTCAACAATAAATTTCCTTACCTGCCCAATTTCTAAGGAATCAAGATAACCATTCGTTCCGGTATAAATAGTCATTATCTGTTCTTCTACTTTAAGAGGGGCAGCTTGGGGTTGCTTGAGCAATTCACGTAATCGTTGACCTCTTGCCAATTGATTCTGAGTAGCTTTATCAAGATCAGAAGAAAATTGTGCAAAGGCTTCTAATTCTGCGAATTGTGCCAGTTCCAATTTTAATTTACCGGCTACTTGTTTCATGGCTTTAATTTGAGCCGCGGATCCTACCCTAGAAACCGAAATACCAACATTAATGGCTGGTCTGATTCCAGCATTAAATAGATCGGCGGATAAGAATATTTGTCCATCTGTAATAGAAATTACATTAGTAGGAATATAAGCCGAAACATCTCCTGATTGAGTCTCGACTATTGGTAAAGCGGTCATACTTCCTTCACCTAAAGAAGAACTTGATTTAGCAGCTCTTTCCAAAAGTCTTGAATGCAAATAAAAAACATCTCCTGGGTAAGCTTCACGGCCCGGTGGTCTTCGTAATAGAAGAGACATTTGTCGATACGCTTGTGCTTGTTTGGAAAGATCATCATAAATGATTAAAGTGTGTCGTTCACGGTACATAAAATATTCCGCCAATGCGGCTCCGGTATAAGGGGCGAGGTACTGTAATGTAGCAGGTGAATCCGCTGTTTCGGCTACCACAATCGTGTATTCCATTGCCCCCCTTTCCTGGAAAGTAGTAACTACCTGCGCCACAGAAGATGCTTTTTGACCAATAGCCACATAAACACATATTACATTTTGCCCTTGTTGATTGAGAATCGTATCTGTAGCTACTGCTGTTTTACCAGTCTGTCTGTCTCCAATAATTAATTCTCGCTGACCCCGTCCTATAGGGATCATTGAATCAATAGCAATAAGCCCGGTTTGAAGAGGCTCATATACAGAACGTCTCGAAATAATACCGGGAGCGGGAGATTCAATTAACCGAGATTCAGAAGTTGAAATTTCACCTCTACCATCAATAGGTTTAGCTAGGGCATTTATAACACGACCTAAATAAGCCTCACTCACGGGTATTTGAGCAATTCTTCCTGTTCCTTTTACAGAACTTCCTTCTTGTATCATTAAACCGTCACCCATTAATACAACACCAACATTATTTGATTCCAAATTCAGAGCAATACCTATTGTCCCCTCTTCAAATTCTACTAATTCACCTGCCATTACTTCATCAAGACCATGAATGCGAGCAATGCCATCACCTACTTGAAGTACGGTACCGGTATTTATAACTTTGACTTCTCGATTATATTGTTCAATACGTTCACGGATAATATTGCTAATTTCGTCTGCTCGAATGGTTACCATGAGTCTTTCTTAATTTTTTTTGTAGAAACAAAAAAATAATCCCTACAGTAAAAGGACTAATCGGTTATTTCGTTCATCGCACCAAACATTCCAATATTAGCATTGATGGTACGTAAATGTAACTCGTTGTTCAAACAACTATTCAGAGTTCCCAGAGCTCCTTGTAAAGCTTGTTGGAAAATCCGTTGTCGGACTTGATTAATCGCTCTTTGTTGTTCAAAATGAATGGTTTCATTTTTGTAATTTTCTAATTGTTCTAAAGTTTTAGAAGTTGAATTAATCAAATTCTTTTTTTCTCGTTCGATTTCAGAATATCCATTCACTCGAAACTGATCCGCTTCCATTTCGACTTTTCTTAAGCGAGCTCGAGCTTTTTCCAGCTGTTCAATGGCTCTTCCGCGTAGTTCGTCTGAATTTCGAATAGTATTCAAAATCCTCTGTTTTCGATTATCTAATAAATCACTTAATGAAAGTAGATTCTATTTCCATTCATTTCAAAATGTTCATGACCCCTTCCCGAACCAAACTTGAATCTTTCAACTCATTTGGCTCTCACGTTCAATTACTTCAATCATTTATGGTGAATTTCCATAGATTTTGTGAATGTAATGAACCTATCCTCTCTTCTCTGTTCATATAAAAAATTTGAAACAGGTCACTAACTAATCAAAACCAAAAAAATCGGAGGACTCTTCTGACCAAACAAAAAAGTAATTGTCAGCAAAATTGTTTTTTTTCTTCAAATCCAAAAATATTTCTTATTTTATTTTATATGTAGGTCATCGACTCGGCCTTTTTTTGATTTGGCATTTGTTAATATTAAAAAGAAAGGATTCAAATCATTTTATCGACATGAGTGCTTTATATCAATAAATTTATAACTTTTCTTTTTAATTTTAATGGCTCGGTATTAACGTAATGGTAGAAAGAATACCCTGCTGTGCCTGGACTTCAAACGGTTTAGTTTTAACCATGTTAATGAGCCCACATTATTGGTTGATAGAGAATCAAAGTATATTTACCAACAAATCGCGACATGCTATAGTTCTTGCATATAATTTCTTTATTTATTCTGAATTATTCAGAAGTAATTCGCGAAATTATGCACCTTTCGTATCTAGTTATAAAGAAAAAAGAGGTACAGCTGGTTGAATCCAACCTATTCTTGAAATAAACAATCCGCACACACTCCCTTTCCAAAAAAGATCAATACACCAATCACTACACTGAGATTTATTAGATTTGTTGCTAAAATATCGGTATTAACTCCGAAACTCTCGGCGGATGGCCAGTGACCCAAGAAAACGAAAGAATCGGTTACAGTTTTCATATGATCTCCTCTTGTAGATAAAGTAAAAAAAAAATAATTGTATTGCTTCACTTATTTACTACTTTATTACTTATAAATTTATAAATATAAAATAGGTTCGAAATGAATTTTCGTTTTTCAATCGGGATTCCCAATAATAATACTACTTAAATTTTAAATTATTACTTATTCGAATTAATTGAAATAAAATAGAGAAATAGAGTTAGTTAGAATTAAGTACTAGGTTTCATGTAAATTGCGAAAGACCTCCGTTGTTGAAGCACGTTGCTAAGGGGAAGGAAGGAAGAAAACGAGTGGGTAACACTAATTCTTCATCTTCAAATCAATCCTTCCCTTGGGTTATTTTATAAGGAATTATGTAAGAGCGAGGTTTTAATATAATGTGAAAAAACAACCTGCGAGTCCAAGATCATAAAAAAAATTTTTCGGATAGTTATTTTCCTTTTATAGGATTAAACAAAAGGATTTGCAAATAAAAGGGCTAATGCTACAACCAATCCATAAATTGTTAACGCTTCCATAAAAGCTAAACTAAGTAATAAAGTACCTCGTATTTTTCCCTCTGCCTCGGGTTGTCTCGCAATACCTTCTACAGCTTGGCCCGCAGCAGTACCTTGACCAACTCCAGGTCCAATAGAAGCAAGCCCTACAGCCAATCCAGCAGCAATAACAGAAGCAGCAGAAATCAATGGATTCATGATAAGTTCCTCACAAAAAAAAAATAAATGGTTAATGATACAATCAACCAATGAATTAGGACTTAATTATTCCATTGTAATAGCTATACAAATTACCAATGCCAAATTGAAATAATAATATTATACTTAATATTATTGAATCATTAGCTCATTAGTAAAGGCTTCATCTTTTTTAGTTCCTATTTGTGGAGTCTTTCTGAATCTTCGATCTTTTTCTTTATTTTCTCTGTTTAATTAACAGTTATAAACGAAACAAACAGAAGTACTTCGGTTCGCACAATTCAAATAGGGCAAATTCAATACAATATTAGTTCATATACATATATAACTTGTCAATATCTAATATCAAATATACATATGTTTTTTACATAACGTAAACCGCTTATTATATCTTAAATTCAAGCGGATTCTCTAATCATTTCAGTCATTTAATCTATAATCTAAAAAAATTAACCTATACTCATAGGCATTAGATTCCACATATACACATATTTGGGGAAACCTAATAACCAACTACTTTTTTTACACATCTTGAACAGAAGATCCTTTTTTTGTATTACCATTAGATTGTATCTATTTACATATGTATATGCTCTAAATAAACTTATGAGCCACATATATTACCTTACCCGGATAGACTAAAAAAATCGACTCTTCCTAAGACTAATTAATGATGACCCTCCATGGATTCACCTATATAAGCTGCGGCTAAAGTTGCAAAAATAAGAGCCTGAATACCACTTGTAAATAATCCGAGGAACATGACAGGTATAGGAACCACTAAAGGTACTAAAGAAACAAGAACAACAACTACTAATTCATCCGCTAATATATTTCCGAAAAGTCGAAAACTAAGTGATAGAGGTTTTGTGAAATCTTCTAAGATGTTAATGGGTAAAAGAATTGGCGTTGGTTGAATGTATTTACCAAAATAACCTAATCCCTTTTTTGTAAGACCCGCATAGAAATAGGCTACTGATGTGAGTAAAGCTAAAGCAACAGTAGTATTTATATCATTCGTGGGTGCGGCTAACTCCCCCTTAGGTAACTGTATGATTTTCCAAGGCAAAAGAGCCCCTGACCAATTAGAAACAAAAATAAATAGAAACATAGTTCCAATAAAGGGAACCCAAGGGCGATATTCTTCTCCAATTTGAGTTTTGCTCACGTCTCGAATAAATTCAAGGACATATTCAAAGAAATTCTGACCACCTGTCGGAATGGTTTGTGGATTTCGAACAGCTAGAGCAGCTGAACCTAGTAAGATACCAATTACAACCCAAGAAGTGAGAAGTACCTGGCCATGGATTTGGAAACCCCCTATTTGCCAATAGAAATGTTGACCTACTTCCACACCAGATATATCATACAACCCCTTTAGTGTATTGATTGGATATGATAAAACATTCATATTATCCTCTGACAGAAATATAACTTAAAAAAAATTATTTTGATTCAATCATCTCATTCTCGACTTGTCTACGCCTTACCTTTTTACCTTTTTATTTAATTGATTGATTTTTTTATATTTAGGATACCGAGAAATCACATAATATCCCCATTTGTAGAGTTTTTGAGATTCAGGAATAGTAACCGATTCTATTATAGAGTTTATAAATTAAATTTTTGATTGTATTATGAATCAAGAATTTCTTATATAGCTAGAACGGCCTTCACAAATTGCAAATACTAATTTGGTAAGAATTAAGCGAATTGAAGATATAGCATCATCGTTTGCCGGAATCGAAATATCAGCGAGATCCGGATCACAATTTGTATCGATTAAACAAATCGTTGGAATTCCCAAAGTAATACATTCTCGAAGGGCCGTATATTCTTCTTGTTGATCAACGATTATTACAATATCAGGTAATCCTGTCATATATTTAATCCCACCCAGATATGTTTGCAATTGAGATAATTGTCTCTTCAACACCGCTGCATCTCTCTTCGGAAGATGAGAGAGTCTCCCTGCTTTTTGTGCCATTCTTACGTCCCTGAATTTATGAAGTCTCGTTTCTGTAGTGGACCAATTCGTTAACATACCCCCAAGCCACTTTTTATTAACATAATGACATCGAGCCCTTATTGCAGCCCATGCTACTGAATCAGCTGCTTTAGTTTTTGTCCCGACAATTAAAAATTTTTTTCCTCTGCTTGCTGCATCAAAAACTAAATCACAAGCCTCTGATAAAAAACGAGCAGTTCGGGTAAGATTTATAATATGAATACCTTTACATTTTGCAGAAATATAAGGTGACATTCGAGGATTCCATTTTCGAGTACCGTGACCAAAATGAACTCCTGCCTCCAGCATCTCTTCCAAATTGATGTTCCAATATCTTCTTGTCATTTCTCCCCACACTTTCTCTCTTTTCTTTTTTTAATAAAGAGATGAGGTATCCTGAAATAAATAAATAATTGTTCCAACGGAACCTTCTTTTATAATGTGGATTGGCTATTGATACACAACCTAAACCAGCAATTCCTTTCTATTCGTTATTATTTGAGTTTATGTCTTTTATTAAATTATTACTAAATTAAATAACAAAGATAAAAAAGATAAAAAGGATGAATCTGTTCTGTTAAATCCCAAAATCATTGTTGGTTTGATCTATCACGGAAATTCTTTGAAAGAAAAAAAAAAAAAGAATTCTCTGTGGTAAAACAAGATCTCTTTCATTTCTCCCTCGAATAGATTCTTTTTTTTTTCAAGCGAATGCTCTTATGTTGACTTGAACGATGTATGAATCCCTTGAATCCGGTACCAACAGGTATCATCCCCCCCAGAACAACGTTTTCTTTTAGTCCTTTCAACCAATCAATACGGCCTCGGAGAGCAGCTTTTGCTAAAACTCGAGCAGTTTCTTGAAAACTCGCTTCGGATATAAAACTTTGAGTATTCAAGGATGCTCTCGTTATTCCCAATAAGATAGCTCGGTAACAAATCGCTTCTTCCAAAGCGCGCCCCGTTCGTTCCGCTCGAAACAATCCAATTAGTTCTCCGGGCAAAAAAACATTAGACATCCCATCCTCTGAAACCAAGACTTTTGATGTTATTTGACGTACAATAATTTCTATATGCCTATTATGGATCTGAACCCCTTGGGATCGATAAACCTTTTGGATCTTATTAACCAAAGAGATACGACTTTGCGCTATAGTTAGCTCAGCCCCAATCAAGAATCCCCAAGGAATTCCAAGAATTCTTGTTATACGGTCGTTCCAACTATTCATCCTCTTTTCGAGATTCATAGATATTGAATCAATTGAACGAACTTCTAAGACTTGTTCCACTTTTGGAAGACCTTGAGTTATATCACCAGACCTCGATTTCTCATATATAAATGTAATTAAAGTATCCCCTTCATAAAGGATTTCCCCATAATGACCATGAACTGTTGCTCCTGGGGTAGCCAAATAGGGCTTAGCCAATCTTATTACTACAGAATCAAATTGAACAATTAGAACTTGACCCGATTTTAAGTGAAGTCCATTTTTAGTTATACATACATTTTCACAAAGAAATTGTCCAAGACGAATTTTTGGAGATGTCTCTTCACAAAAATTGTAACGAAGAAAAAACCAATTCAAATTGAATGGATTCAAAATGATGTTACTGTATGAATCGGGATTATAAATTCTTCCATTTTCATCCATTAAATAATATTGAAATTCAAGGACTTGAAAAGTTTGTTTTAACTTGTCAACTTGTAAATAATTAGTTACCAAGATCTGATTATTAGTTATTAAATGGTAAAATTTAAAAAAATTTGCAAATTGAAGGACTGTTCCTAAAGAACCGAATGAATTATTAATTGAAATTAGGCGATCCTTTTTAATAGATTCTTTGTGATATTTTACACCATTGAATATGAACGGACCCATTCGAAAAGAATTGTATGATGACAAAATTAGAAAAAATGGACATTCCTTATTTATACCCAACAACGTCCGAACAGTTCCTTGATTTTGGTTAAAAAATTGTTGAAGTTTTGTCGTTGAATAAATGGAATAAAACGGATTCATATTGGTATGCTCTGATCCATCATCACAAAAAAAGGGGGGATCATTCCTTTTCCTGATAGACGAAATAACAGATTTCACTAAATCGATCCTGAGAAAATCGCGAATCATACCATTTGTCCTTACTTCAACAAAAGAAGCGCGAGCCTCTTCAATAGAAGAATTTTTTTTGTCGTGGTTCCAATTCAATACTAAACAAGTACGTACTAATTGAATACTTGTGTCAGAAATTCCCCGAGTGACTTTGCCATTTCCATAAAGGATATAGTTGGAAACGCGAAGTTGGACATTATCTCTTTCTTGCAGCAGATCCTGAGGGAAAAGTGTTGCTAAATTGATACCGTCCATTATTTCATATGTGACTACGGGTCGAACCAAAACAAAAGACTTTTTCTTAGTCGGGGTGATTCGTTGGACATAGATCCAATTTGTCAAATTTTTTGATTCCTTGTAATTTGTTCTTCCTGGTGGTATCAAAATGCCACTATGCCGAGATATCTTATCAGTCTGTCCAGGAAAATGGATATCTCCAGAAAAAATTTTAAGTTCAATCTTTTTTTTTTTCCTCTCCACTCGAACTACTCCGCCTACTCGGCTTCTTGTATTTAAAGTAATTTGCGTATCTACTCCAATGATACTATTGTTCCGTACCATTATGGACGAAGATCCAGGTAAGATATGCATTTCTTCGGGAATGAAAAAAAATCGATCTACTTTCAGTTGAGATTTTGGCCGAAATTCTTTGACTCCCCGATACTCAATCAAATCTTCTTTTTTTTCGATGGAATGCATCTCTATAATCCCATATTTAGTAATTCCCGAACTCTTTGTTCGGTATCGAGGATCATCGAAATAGCCAAAAATAATATTTCTACGTAAAATGCCATTTATGCCTATTTCAATCGAAATACCGTCAGAAAGGGACATTAATTCTTTTTCTCTTTCTTGACTCGATTTAAATTGAAATGGAATAATGAATCTATTTCTTCGCTTCTTTGCCAATAAATCATAGTTTTTTGCAGGATATATGCGATTAAAATGACCCATTCGATTAAGTTCTGAATAATTCAGAATCCTATTTTCTTTTTTACTAGATTTTTGACTCGAAAGATCCGATAATTTAGCTTTTACTTGATCATTAATCATTGAGGCGTGAGAAATTTCGATTTGTTCGAAAGAAATAGACTGAGTGTTGGTTTGATCTTGATCCTTGTGGAGTGAAAAAAGGACTACGCTGGATCTGTATGGCCTTCCTGATAATATCCATAAACGGCTTGTTTTTGGTAAGAGATGAACATTACCATATGTAAATTCGGGTGCATGGTACACATCAGTACTCCAGTGCATTTCTCCCTCGGAGTCAGAATAAATATGTTTTCGAACTTTTTCCTTAAAATTAAGGTTCGATGCCCCTGCGCGAATTTCAGCAATCACTTGTTCCGATTCAACATATTGATCGTTTTGAACTAAAATAAAACTTTTTGGTGGAATATTCACATTATGTAGAATATCTTCACTCTCAATAGTGACATACAAATCTATATAACATAGAAAGGCAGGGTGTCCATGACGTGTACGTGTGGGATGAACCAAATCTTCATTAAATTTTATTTTTCCATTAGAAGGGGCTCGTACATGTTCTGCAGTCCCCCCCGTGAATACTCCGCCCGTATGAAAAGTTCTTAATGTTAGTTGAGTACCGGGCTCCCCAATTGATTGGCCTGCAATAATACCTACAGCTTCTCCCAATTCGACCAAGTCACCGTGAGTCGGACTTCGGCCATAACACAATCGACAGATCCACGACGTACTCCTACAAGTAAAAGGAGTTCGTATGGATATTGGTTGGGTTCGAAAGGTTATGAATCGATTCACAAGCCCAACTCCAATATCTTGATTTCGAGTCGCAATGCACCGTGAACCCATATATATATCGTCTGCTAATACGCGACCAATTAATGTTTGGATAAAAATTCTTTCCGGCATCATACTTACAGAAATACCCCGACTAGTGCCACAATCTGTTCTACGTACAACAATATGTTGAACTACTTCGACAAGCCTGCGCGTGAGATATCCAGCATCTGATGTTCGGACAGCCGTATCCACAACTCCTTTGCGGGCTCCATAGCAAGAAATTATATATTCTGTTAAAGAGAGTCCTTCGCGTAAATTGCTTTGAATAGGTAAATCAATCATTTGTCCTTGTGGATCCGACATTAATCCTCTCATACCTACTAATTGATGTACTTGAGACACATTGCCCCTAGCCCCTGAAAAAGACATTATATGGACTGGATTATAAGGGTCAGTCATCCTAAAATTAGGACTCATTTCTTGTCGCAAATATTCACTTGTAGAATACCATATCTCAATGGATTGACGTAATTTTTCTACTGCATGTACATTCCCATGATTATGGTGTTTTTCCAAAATGAAACTTTGCTGTTCAGCATCTTGGACTAGCCAGCCTTTCGAAGGTATTGTTAAAAGATCATCAATTCCTAATGAAATGGATGTAGCAGTGGCTTGCTGGAAACCCAGAGTCTTTACTTGATCCAGAATATGTGATGTATATGCCATTCCAAAGTGATCTATTAATCTGCTAATAAGTCGTTTCATGGCAGTTCCATCTATCGATTTATTGTGAAAGACCAAATTGGTCCGTTCTGCCATAAGTACCTCCATATTCCGCTAAGTAGGATTCGACAATGAATGGGTTTGAGTTAGTGATTCGAAAACTTCCTTTTCTTGGTCTTAATTCACCGAAAAATTCACGAATTGTGATCCTAATTGAACCCCAAAGTCTCGAATTCCACCGGTATCATAGAATTACTTAACTTTAGTACGATTTGATTAAGTACCATATGAGCAAGCTCGACAAAATCCTTGTATAGCTTCTTCAATTTCTCTATAAAGAGAAATATGACCAACAGTAGTTCGAATGTATATAAAAAGAATTTTTTTTTTTTTATTTTTTATTATTAGATAATGCGCATAAATCTCATGATAGGTACCCAATGATTCATAATGAACCTCGACGGGAACTTCTCTTGAAGTAATAATGCGTTGATCTAGTCGCCACCGGAGCCACAAAGGACTATCTAACTTTATTCTTTTCTGACGATAAGCTCCAATTGCATCATAGGAATTACAAAAAAGGGGTTCTTTCATATACTTATATAAATTAGTGTCAATTCTTTCATTTTGATAGTTTTTGTGATTCCATAGATTATACCTATTTGCACAAATACCTCGACGATTA
>Ga0153973_100030_pt1:2500-7500 | contig 23551 bp, 13 predicted proteins | sample TSGA057MetaG_FD_104700 | JGI IMG/M metagenome (GOLD analysis project Ga0153973, IMG submission 104700) | Attine ant fungus gardens microbial communities from Georgia, USA - TSGA057 MetaG | ecosystem: Host-associated > Fungi > Mycelium > Unclassified | place: USA: Georgia, Yuchi Wildlife... | reverse complement strand
TTTTTTTCTCTTTATCATTCAGGAAAGACAAGAAAATTTCCGGGTAGCAAACATTATCTAGAATTTCTTTTAGATTCAAACCCATAGCTGATGATAGAACTAGAATAGATATTTTCTGTTTTCTACTCACACGAGCCCATATCCTTGTTTTTCTATCAATCTCTAATTCTGATCTTCCTCCCCAATCTGATATTATGGTACCGGTATAGACGGAAATTCCGTTATGGTCCAACTCCGACCGATAATAAATACCGGGGCTTTGCAATATTTGATTGATCACAATTCTGTATATTCCATTTACTATAAAAGTTCCCAGGGAATTCATTAGAGGAATGTTTCCAATCAAAATGGTTTGTTCTTGCATCTCCTTACCAGTTTTCCAAATTAATCCTGCGGATACATATAATTCAGAAGAATATGTAAGTGATTCATACACAGCATCTTTTTCTTTTAGCAAGGGTTCTGCCAATTGATATGTTTCCACAAATAATTTAAATTCAATTTCTTGATCTGTATCTTCTATTTTTGGAAACTTATAAAGTTCTTCCGATAAGCCCTGATCCATGAATCTACAAAATCCTTCAAATTGTATTTGATTAAACCCAGGTATTGTAGACATTATTTCATTTCTCTCTCGTAGCATTTGAGTTCAATTCCCCATTTATGAAAAATCCCTTTTTTTGATCATTTCTTATTGAATCATATTGATCGATCTAGTTCTGATGGAATTTATATTCTGTTTACTAAATCACATAAAATTTTACACAAAAATTCCATAATGTATCAAATACGTATACGTATGACCGGGAGAATACAGAAAATTTTCTATTCATACTTAACATTGAAATTTAGAACAGGTACAAAAAGAAAGGATTTGAAAAAACACTCTTTATTAATTAGATTTATCTAAGAATCCAGTTATAGACTATCAGTTCAATTTATACTAATATTATGATATTACATATTCCAATCCGATTGGATATCAAAAAAAAAAATAGATCCAGGATTTTATCCCTTAATGCTGAGATAAAGACAGAATAATCAGAAACAATATAGAGTTTCTTTTTTGTCTTAACCAAGCTTTTTGACCTTATTCGGTTTTTTTTAACAATAAAAAAAATTGCGGAGACAAGATAAATTTTAGGACTATTTCGGATAATTCGTAATATATGAGTGTATTGTAAAGCAAAGCGGGTTTTGTTTATTACCTAATCAATTTAAACACGTCTATTCTTCTATATATTGTTTATAAGATACTCAAATGTCTGTGTAATTTCTGTTCCGGTTATGGGGTTTACATATAGGCATAATTTTTGTTATAATTGAAAACGATCAAAAAATTAAAATAAAAATTTTTTTATTAAATGCACTACAATAATAATGATTTGTTATCGTTTGGATTTTCTTATGTCATTAGGGAAACATAAAGTCCAAATCTAAGAATCGAATCGTTATTTTTTGGTATGAATTCAATCAAAACAAAAAGGAAAAGAATTTTTGAGTAGTTCGTCGATTAATTAAATGGCATTCTAAATTTTAAAATGAAAGTAAAAAAAAAAAAAGAAATTCAGATTTTCATTTATTTTTCTTGTTTTGGCGGCATGGCCGAGTGGTAAGGCGGAGGACTGCAAATCCTTTTTTCCCCAGTTCAAATCCGGGTGTCGCCTGATTCTAATTAAACAGTGGAAATCTTATTGACTGCTATAACCTATAATATAACATATAACGCACCGAATTAGTCTCGGAGAGGCAAGAATCTCTTGATACGTATTTGCATCTGGTGGAAAATTATGTAAATCGTTGTGTCTAAAATTCAAGGAAATCTTGTAGTAAGCAAAAGGAGTGTAAGGGCTATCAAGACTTCTCGATCCCCTTACATTCCTATTGGAGCCGGTTCTCGAAGTCGGCGGGAGGTAATTTCGTAGTTAGTAATTGCTGAAAAGTCGAATTGAGTTTGTATACAAACTCATAAAGCCTCTCTGAGTACTCCGGTATTCATTAATATTGGATTGAATAATTTTTGCTTTTATAGTTTAGAGATAGTTATAGAAATGTTTTTTTACTTTTCAGTAACCACTGGTCAAGAATAAAATACACTATTGAAAATTTTCTATATGTATGTGCAATTTTTTGATTGAGTCATTACATTAATAAATAATAAATAGTCCGAAACATTTTTGACTCTGTACCATCGATTTCACTATTATTAGTAAACAAGAATAAAACAATTTCTTCATCTTTATAGAAACAGGGGACATAATTCACATGGATATTGTAAGTCTCGCTTGGGCTGCTTTAATGGTAGTCTTTACATTTTCTCTTTCACTTGTAGTATGGGGAAGAAGTGGACTTTAGAAATACTACTTAAATTAAACGTAATTAATTTTAACTAATTTTTAGTTCAAGAATAAAACCGGATCAATTGTTTTATAGATCACTTCGTAAATTGTTTTTAAAGATACTAAACTCTCTTATTAGTCGAATATTAATACGTAATTTCTAGCAGAAAGAACATAGGCCTAGTGGTTGTTCAACAAAAGCTATACACAAAAAAAATCTTGACGCAGACGAGTTGCATATTTGTGCACTTAACGCTTTTTTCGAAATTTAATGAAGTTTACATACCATAAAACTCGTTTGATCATCTATCAAGCATTCAATTACTTTACTTCAAAGATTTTTAAATAAACTGAGTTTGTTGTTATTAATATATATACATTAGTCAATCAATCGTAAATTAAGTCTGTATTTTTACTTTTTTACTATAGTTATAGTACAAGTTGATACACAACGAAAAAAAAAATACTAATCTAAGACTAATAGATAGTAAGTATGGTAGAAAGAAAATTTTTTTTTCTACCATACTACTATCAAATCTCATCAAATACGACCGATTCTAGGCTACTCGTTTCATTTAAGAACAAAAAGGGGACTCCTTTTTTATTTCCAATTTTCAATCAGTGATAAAGAACTAAGAAGTCAAGTTTCATTCAAATTAATCATTTTGGCTGACCGTTTTTACATAGATGATAAGTAGAAAGGCAGTAGGAACTAGAATGAAGAGCGCAGTAGCAATAAATGCAAGAATATTTACTTCCATAATTTCATCGTTTTTTATTTCGCAATAACTCGGGATTTAATCCCATAGAGATGATAAAAAATTCACCTGTAAATTCAATGGGATGAATTACATTTTGATGATATTGAATCGGATTAATATCATGAATAACAATATCTGAACTATCATATCAATTCGCTGTCGCAAATTAAATAGTATAACATAGGACGCTCTTTTATCCATACTGAATCAAAACAAAATAGAGTTTAATGTCTTCATCAATCATCTAATGAAGTCTCATCTGACCACTTTTATGGTACACTTTCGTTGGTTATCAAAAAAATAAAAAACAAATTGAATAGAAGAAGCAAAATATGAAAACGACGAGTCCTAGTACAAAAAATGGAGTATTCCACAATTCCATGCAAATTCTTTATTTTATTTGTTTAAGGCGTTTATTCTTTTTTTGATAGAATTTAAATTATTAAATTCCATTATCACTTATAAAGTGAATTCTTACTTAAAATTGTTAATTGAATTTAGAAATTCAAATAGAAAAACGTTATGACAAAAGATCTAATATAGGATCCTTGTTTGATTTGGTTATTTAATCCGTCGGGACTGACGGGGCTCGAACCCGCAACTTCCGCCTTGACAGGGCGGTGCTCTAACCAATTGAACTACAATCCCAGAGAAAGAAAACAAAAGTATACACTATCCTTTGTTTTATGATTATTTATGATTTAATTAAAATAAAATTCAAAATTTTCTGTTGTAACAGAAAGGGGAGTTAGAAGTGATATATTGATTTCCGCATGAATATGTCCTTGAGTGAGAACAACAAACAAGACGAATTATTCGTGAATTTTCTTTAGAAAAAAAAAACCTGTTTTCTGTAGTTTTAGTGAAAGATTTTTTCACAATGTTTTTTTTTCTTTTTATTCTAACATAATATGAATCTAGATTATTATCATGATCCAAATTGCCATTTCCCAGAACAAATAAATGTAAAATTAGAATATCTAGCAGATAAATTGACTCCTGTATTCCGGATATCGCCGGATATCGGCTGTTTCGGGAGGACAAAAATCTTCATCTCATAGTGGATTTATGGGCCGAGCTGGATTTGAACCAGCGTAGACATATTGCCAACGAATTTACAGTCCGTCCCCATTAACCGCTCGGGCATCGACCCAGGAAAAATCAATTCAATTTTAGGCTTATTGAAAATCCATGATCAACCTCCTTTTGTAATACCCTACCCCCAGGGGAAGTCGAATCCCCGCTGCCTCCTTGAAAGAGAGATGTCCTGAACCGCTAGACGATGGGGGCATAAGTGCCAACTGCCATCATACTATGATGATAGTATGAATAGTTTTTTGAAATTGTCAATATAATAAAATAAGAATAATTAGATCTTATATTACAGGATTTTATATATATAATAAAAAAATCTATTCGAATTTAATTATTATATTAATTTTATTATAATTATAAATTATATATAATTAATCAATTTATTAAATTAGTTTATAATTTTAATAAGTAAATCAAAATGATCCGTTCAAGACGTGATTTGTCTACTAAAAAAAAATTATGTTTTAAGTTAAACAAAGACCCCACCCCATTATCGTATCGGAATTAGAAACAAGCCGCTAGCTACTCGCGGTCTGCTTATGTATATTTAAGCTTTAGTATATAAAAATATAATGTATGTAATATATGTACTATGTAATATCTGTACATAGATATATTATATATGTATGTAAATAGTGACTCAGCCAAGAAATACCTAGATTAGGGGGCCCTTTTAACTCAGTGGTAGAGTAACGCCATGGTAAGGCGTAAGTCATCGGTTCAAATCCGATAAGGGGCTTTTGGGGTTTTTCATAAACAAAAAAACTCCATCATAGTTGAACAGGGAATATCCTTTCTTTTTAAA
>Ga0153973_100027_pt1 | contig 24114 bp, 28 predicted proteins | sample TSGA057MetaG_FD_104700 | JGI IMG/M metagenome (GOLD analysis project Ga0153973, IMG submission 104700) | Attine ant fungus gardens microbial communities from Georgia, USA - TSGA057 MetaG | ecosystem: Host-associated > Fungi > Mycelium > Unclassified | place: USA: Georgia, Yuchi Wildlife... | reverse complement strand
TCTTTAGTATTGTTGAAAGGAGAGATATCAAATTCAAAACAACTGTAAATGGATCAAAACAAATAATCACACTCAAGAATATACTCCAGACTTATAGTCAAATTTGATCTCAATGTCTATAAGAGAATCTTACTAATGCTACCCCTGGAATACTAGATTGACCTTCCAGAGTAACCTTATATCTAATTAAATATTACTATATAATATTTAATTGTCTCTAGCTCAACTCAGCAACTCCTGACCCTGACTGGTAGAACTGTAGGATTAGGAATGAACAAACTGTAGTAATATATATAGTATAAAGTATATCCCCAGAAGCCTTATCCTAAACTCTAAGGATTCTCCTGGAGGTGAGTTGTAATATAACTTAGGAGTTTAATATCACTAAGGATTCTCCTAGAGTTTACTCTACTCTGGTCACTCTTATAGTAGTTTAGGATCTCCTAAACAGAGTCTTGGAAGAATGTAGTAAACAGCCTCCCACTAGATATTCTTCTCTGCCCTCAGCTAATCCTCTGTATCATGACTTGATAAAACAGCTAAGTTATTATTTATATTTCTTTTTTTTTTCTTTTCTCTTCTTATTTGGACTTACTACATAAGAAAAAAGTATGGGAAAGTATTATATGATAAATGTCATACATTACGGTTATATATCAAGGATATTATAGTATTATATCACATAATGATGTTACATGATAAGTGTGGGAAAGTAGTATACAGACCATATAGTAATTGTATAAGTAGTGTATAGAATCTAATAGGAACTCTATCAAGTTCTCTTTGTCAACTCAGACTTGGAGTGTAATTAAGTCATTTTAGGCTAAGTCACTATACCAGAACTTAATTCCACATTCAGAGCACTATCCACCTTGGACCTTGTTTATCTTAACTCTTATAATCTTTTCAACCCTTGACCAGTGGTCATCACAATTACTAGTCACCTTGATATATAGCCAGGCCCTTGGCTTAAGAGAACTTGTTAATTAGTTAGGAATTGACAGTAGAAGTATAGTACTAGGCTTGAATATCAATACTGAGACCTGACCTTACAATCGAGTGGTGTTTAGTAGTTACTTGTACTATTCTTAGTATTAATCTTGTACTAGAGTCCATTGTGACTTATACATACAAAAGATTGATGGTTACTCTTTAGGAGGCTGTTTAGATTAGGAATCCTATTTGTTGGATGATAGTTTAACCCTAGTATTAAAGCAGTAGTTAGTAAAGCAGTAGAACTCTGGCTGGATGAAGATCTTGTGCTCCAGCAGATGTAGTATAGTTAGTGAGATCAACTATTCACTTTATACTATTAAAGCATCAATACAATATTTTAATCCCAATATAATTCCCTTATAAGCAACTTACTCAACCAAAAGCATGCTCTTGCTAAACTAAGAGCAGAACTAGAAGGAAGAAAAAGGAGAATATATTAATGTTGTAAAAAGTTCAGGTACCTAGTCTATAACTGTAGGAATAAGAAGAAGACAAAGGGAAAACCAATTTCCCAAAATAAATTTAAGATGATTATCAAAATTCTCTCAAACATCACCAGTATTCTTTGTGAGCAAAAAGGATAAAAGAAAAAGGATAGTTATGGACTGCTATGGTCTAAATAAACAAACTATAAAGAATAACTATCTATTACCATTGATAATAGACTTGATTGACAATTTGGGAAGTAAAAAAGTATTTACAAAGATAAATCTATAGTAGAGCTTTAACAACATAGGGATTAAGAAAGGAAATGAGTAGAAAAGAGCATTTACAATGCATGTAGGATTGTTTGAACCAACTGTAATATTTTTTGGAATGACAAATTTGCTAGCCATATTTTAGACAATAATGAATAAAATTCTAAGGGATCTGGTAAACAAGAGCAAGATAGCTACATTTATAGACGATGTATTGGTAGGGACTAAAACCAAAAAGAGATATAATGAAATTATAGAAGAAGTACTGAAGAGACTGGAAGAGAACGATCTATATATAAAGCTAGAAAGATATGTATGGGAAGTAAGAAAGATTGGATTCCTTGGAGTTATTATAGGACTCAATAGAATAGAGATAGAAAAGGAGAAAGTGAATAGAGTACTGAGTTGGCCAGAACCAAAAAATGTAAAAGATATCAGGAAGTTTTTAGGCCTCACAAATTACTACAGGAGATTTATTAAGGACTTTGCTTGAGTAGCAAAACTAATAAATGGGCTAACAAGAAAGGATATAAAGTGGTAATGGAGAAGCAAATAACAACAAGCATTTGATAAGCTCAAAAGGATCTTTACAACAAGAACAGTATTAGCAGTTCTAGACTTAGACAAAGAGTTTAGGATAGAAGTAGATACTTTAAATTATATAACTGGAGAAGTACTTTCAATAAAATACTCAGATAACTTGTAGAAACTAGTAGCTTTTATCTCAAAATCTCTAGGCAATATTAGCTGTAGTCAGGTATTTGGAGGTATAAAAATACTTTCTAGAAGAAACTATAACAAAGTCTAAGATTTGGACAGATCACAAGAATCTTGAATATTTTATGAAAGCACAAAAGTTAAATAGGAGATAAGCTAGATAGATCTTGTATTTGTCTAGGTTTGACTTTATGCTAAAGTATGTCCTAAAGAGTAAAATGGAGAAGACAAACAGTTTGAGCAGGAGACCAGATTAGGAGGTAGAAGTAGAAAAGAATAATGAAGATAAAATATTAGTAAAGCCAAAATAGCTAGAAGTCAAAAAGACAGAGAAAGTAGAAGTAATAGTAGAGAGAGTAGATTTACTAGAAAAAGTAAAACAGTCAAAGATAAAAGATAACAAGGTAATCAAAATAGTGAAAGAGATAGAAACAAGTAGGAGTAAAGATACTAAGAGATAAGGAATAGAGAGAAGTTGATGGTATTATATATAAGAAGAGAAAAGTATATATACCAAAAGATAAAAAACTGAGAGCAGAAATTATTCAGTTGCATCACGATATACTCGTAGAAGGATATAGGAGACAATGAAAAATAGTAGAATTGATCACTAGGAACTTTTGGTAGTCAGAAGTTACAAAAGAAGTGAAACAATATATAAAGGAATACAATGCTTACTAGTGTAATAAAAACTGCATAGAATAGTTAATAGGAAAATTAATGCTAAATTCAATTTCAGAAAAACCTTAGACTCATATTTCAGTAGATTTCATCACTAAGTTGCCACTAGTACAAGAATACAATTTAATTTTAGTAGTAGTTGATAGATTAACAAAAATAGGACATTTTATTCCTACTATAGAAAAGATGTTGGTGAAAGGACTAGCTAGGTTGTTTAGAGACAATGTATAGAAGCTACATGGATTACCTGAGAGTATTATCTTAGACAGAGGACCTTAGTTTATGGCAGGAATAATACAGAAGTTAAATAGGATATTGGGAATTGAAAGTAAATTGTCAATAGCATTTCATCTACAAATAGATAAACAAATAGAGAGGGTTAATCAGGAACTAGAACAGTACTTAAGAATGTTCATTGACCATAGGTAAGAATAGTAGCTAGATTAGTTAGAGACAGTAGAGTTTGTCTACAATAATAAAGTGCATGCAAGTACTAAAACATTATCTTTCAAGACAAATTATGGACAAGATCCCAGAATGGGGTTTGAAATGAGAAGAAAAAGGAAATATGAGAAAGCAGAGAAATTTGTGACAAAAATAAGGGAAATTCAAGAAAAAGCAAAAGCAGTACTAGAGAAAGTGCAAGAAAAAATAAAGAAGTATATGAATAGAAAGAGAGCAGAAGTTGATAAGTATAAAGTAGGAAATTTAGTGATGCTAAGTACTAAGGATCTGAAATATCAAATGATTGAAAGGAGAACAGAAAAGCTAACAGAGAGGTTCATAGGGCCTTACAAAATAAAGAAAATTGTATCATCAAATATAGTGAAATTAGAACTATCTAGTACAGTGAAAATACATTCAGTAGTTAATATTAGTAGAATACAAAAATATGTAGAGCAAGTAGAGGGACAGAGAAAGGAGCAACTAGCTCCAGTTATAATTAAGGGAGAAGAAAAGTGAAAAGTAGAGAAGATCCTAAATAAGTAGCAGATATGAGGAAAAAACAGCTACTTAGTACAATAGAAGGGATTTATAGCAGAATCAGATACTTAGGAAGGAAAGAAAAATCTAGAGAATGTAAAAGAAGTAATAGAAGAATATAAAAAGAAATACTAATAAGACATGGAAAATATAAGACAGCAAGATAAGAAAGAAGAAATATTTAGAAAAAAAGAGCTACTAGGATGATTTATAGCAAAAAAGTTATTTAGATAGTCAGATAAACAGTATGATGAGGAATATTGGAAAAGACTGAAAAAAAATTGGAGATGACGAAAAGAAAAAAGAGTTAAGGGATGAAGAACAATAAAAATAATAAAGGAAGAGAAAGAAGAAATTGAGTAAGAAAATTCAGGACTCAGAGAGTAGACAAAAGAAGATGATAATAAAATAGAGAACATCTATGACCTCTACTACAAAAAGTCCTCAGAATAAGAAATCTTAAGAGGAAAGTAGTGTCATGACTTGGTAAAACAGCTAAGTCATTATTTATATTTTTTTTCTTTTTTCATTTAGACTTACTATACAAGAAAGAAGTATGGAAAAGTATTACATGACAAATATCACACATCATAGTCATATATCAAGAATGTCATAGTGTTATATCACATGATAATATCACATAATAAGTATAGGAAAGTAGTGTACAGACCATATAGTAGTTATATAAGTAGTATACAGAATCTAATAGGAACTCCATTGAGTTCTTCTTGTCAACTTAGACTTAAAGTATGATTAAGTTGTCTTAGGCTAAGTTGCTATACTCTACAAACTCTACTTTGAGAAAATATTGCATGTGAACACCCTCTAAGGTATAGCTAATACCCTGGCATATCTATAACACTATTTGCATGAAGTTACTGAGCAACAAAACAACTTGGAAGCAAATATAAACAATGCTCTCTCTATTTTTACTACTCAGCTACAACAGCTCATACAGCTGGTTTCTAACCTCTAGTTTCTGGCTCTGACTACATCCCACTCTCTGGTACCTGTACCACCATCACTTCTTTCAGCAGCTACAAGGTTACAAGCTTGCCCAAAACTTTTGTCCTTTTTTAACTTTTATAAAGAGCAGAACTCTGGTCAGGCCTTTCTCAACTCTTGTGCCCTATATATATGCCTAGTCCCAGAGCAATTTAGTTATGAAGAAGAAAAAGTACTCTAGACATTAATGTAGTAACTTAGCCTGAGATGACTTAATCACCCTCCAAGTCTAAGTTGACAAGAAAAACTTAATAAAGTTCCCATTTGATTTTGTATACTACTTATATAACTACTACATAGTCTGTACACTACTTTCCCATACTTATTATATGATGTCATCATATAATATGACATTGTGACATCCTGATATGTGATTGTAACATATAATATTGTTATATAATACTTTTCTGTACTTTTTTCTTGTATAGTAAGTTCAAATAAGAAAAGAAAAAGAAAGTAAAATAAAATAATGACTTAGCCATTTTGCTAAGTTATAACACTACCTCCCTCTTAAGATTCCTTGTTCCAAGGATTTTTATAACTCATAGTAGGGGTCACAGATATTCTTTATTTTATTGTCCTTTTTATTTCACTCTCTAAGTTCAGATTCTTCTTGATTAATTTTTTTTTCTTCTTTCTTGATTATTTCCATCATTTTTTGTTCTCTAATTGGTTCTCTCTTCCAGCATTTCCAATTCCTTTCTAACCTTGTCTAGTACTCTTTATTATACCTCTTATCTGTCTATCTATATAACTTTCTTATTGTAAATCTTCCTGGTAATTCTTCTCTTCTGAATGTTCCTTTTTCTTTTTCCTATCTCTAGACATCCTCCATATTTTGTCAATACTCTCTTTCAAACTCTTTAACTACTTCTTTTGTATTTCCTAGGTTCTCTATCTCTTTCCAAGTATCTAACTCTGCTATGAATTCTTTCCACTATACTAAATACTTGTCTTTTCTTCTAATCTACTACTTATTTAGTATTTTTTTGATCTCCTATTCTTCTTCTTCTTCAATTATAACTAAAACTGGTTACTTCTTCTTTTGCTCTTCCACCTGCCCTATGTATCTACATATTCTACTAACATTTACTACTGGATATATCCTTACTGTACTAAGTAACTCTAATTCAACTACATTTGTCAATATAATTTTCTTTATTTTATAGAGACCTACAAACCTCTCTGTCAACTTCTCTGTTCTTCTTTCAACTATTTGGTATTTCAAGTCCTTAGTATTGAGTATTACTAAGTCCTCTACTTTATATTTATTGACTTTTCCTCTTTTTCTATTTGTATACTTCTTCATTTCTTCCTATACCTTTCCCAGTGCCGCTTTTGCTTCTTTCTATACCTCTTTCATTTTAATCACAAACTTCTCTGCTTTTTTGTATTTCCCTTTTCTTCTTACTTCAAATTCTATTCTGGGATCTTGTTCATAGTTTGCCTTAAAGAGCAATATCTTAGTACTCAAATATACCTTATTGTTGTAGATGAACTTAGCTATTCCCAACTAATCTGGCTATTAGCATAAAGTTGTGAAGACTTAGAGCTCAACTGAGGTAATTGTTCAAAAAAAACTTAATAGAGTTCCTTGTTGGATTTCCCTAGATACTTATACAAATATTAGATAGTCTGTGTACCTATCTCTTGTGATTACATGACCTTTACTAAGAACTATCTATATCTTACATAATCCTTCCTATGCTATTTATATATTTTCCTATATTGTATTCTTGGATATTTTCTATTAAGTTGATGAACACATAAGAAATATTTTTCTTTCTAGGAGTTATTTTATAATATTGGCCATTGCTCTTGTCTGTAGTCTATGAACATCCTCAAATACTGCTTAAGTTCTTGGTTAATTCTTTTCATTTGCCCATCTGTCTGAGGGTGGAATACTATTGACATCTTATTCTCAATTTCTAATATTTTATTCAACTTCTTTATCAATCCTGTTGTAAATTGGGGTCCTCTATCTAAAATGATACTTTTAGATAACCCATATAGTTTTTACACATTGTCTCTAAACAGCCTAGCTAGCCCTTCTACTAATGTTTTCTCTGTAGTAGGAGTAAAATGAGCTATCTTTGTTAATCTGTTCACTACCACTAAAATTGAGTTGTATTTCTATGCTAATAGTAGTTTTGTAATGAAGTCTACTGATATATAACTCCAGGGCTTTTCTGGTATTAAATTGGGTATTAATTTGCCTATTAGTTGTTTTGTATAGTTTTTATTTCTTTGGCAAGAATCATATCTCTCTATATATTACTTTACCTCCTTTGTTACTCCTGGCCACCAAAAGTTTCTTGTAACCAATTCTACTGTTTTCCATTGCCCTCCATGTTCTATTACCTCCACTCCTTTTATTCTTCTTACTTCTAACTATTCTAGCTTAACTAGTATTTTATTCTTATTATCTCTTTCTACTCCAACCTCCCAATCTAGCCTTCTGCTCAAGCTATTTGCCTTCCCTATCTTACTTTCCAGAACATGTTTGAGTATAAAGTCAAATCTAGATAGGTATAGAGCCCATTTTATTTATCTTCTATCTAAGTTCTGCACCTTAATAAAATACTCAAGATTTTTATGGTCTGTCCAAATCTCAAATTTTGTAGTCATTCCTTTCAGAAAGTGCCTTTATGCTTTCAAGTATCTAACTACCACTAATATTTCCTTGTTATGTATTTCATAGTTTCTTTCTGTATTACTTAGAGATTTTGAAATAAAGGCAACTAGTCTTCACATTCCATTAGAGTACTTTACTGATAACACTCTTCTAGTAGCATAATTTAAAGTATCTACTTTTACTCTAAACTCCTTGTCTAAGTTTAGAGCTGCTAGTATTGGTCTGGTTATAAAGATCCTTTTAAGTTTATTAAATACCTGCTATTGCTCTCTTCTCCATTGCCACTTTATATCCTTTCTAGTCAGTATGTTCATTGGCCATGTTACCTAAGCAAAATTTTTGATAAATCTCCTGTAGTAGTTTGTAAGGCCCAAAAATTTTCTGATATCTTTTACATTCTTTGGCTCTAGCCAACTTAGTACTCTATCTATTTTTTCTTTTGCTATTTTTATTCCATTGGGTCCTATAACAACTACTTCTCTGGTTTGACATATAAGTTATTTTTTTCTAGCCTTTTTAACATCTCTTCTACTATTTCATCATGTTCTTTCTCTGTCTCTGTTTTTACCAACACATTATCCACAAAGGCTACTACTTTCCCTTTATTAATTATATCTCTCAGGATTTTGTTCATTATTGCCTGGAATATAGCTGGTGAATTTGTTATCCCAAAGAACATAACTGTTGGTTCAAAGAACCCCACATATGTTATGAATGCTCTCTTTCACTTATCTTCCTCTTTTATCCTCATATTGTTGAATCTCCACTACAAGTCCATTTTAGTAAATACTCTTTTACTCTCCATATTATCTATTAAATCTGTAATCAATAACAGTGGGTAGTTGTTTTTCACTATTTAATTATTTAGACTATAGTAGTCCATCACTATTCTCTTACTTCTATCCTTCTTGCCTACAAAGAATACTAGCAATGTCTGAGAGGATTTTGATGGTCTAATATACTTTTTTCTTAGTTGATCATTTACAAAGTTCTAAACTTTTTTTCTTTTGTGGTTTAAATATCTCCTTGAGATCTGTAGTATGATCTCAAATTTTTCTCATTGACATTCTTTCTGATTCTATTTTCCCAAATACTTTTTTCTACTTTAGAAATTTTCTTGGGACTATCTCTTTGATCTTTCTATAGTCTGCTTTGACTTCCTCCTCTCTTCTCCAATCTTTCTTATTATCTATTGTCTATTTCACTATCCTTTCCTTTTCTAGTATCACTACTCTTTTTCCTTTTTTTTACTTTCTGTTTCTTTTCCAATTTTGTATTTCTTCTATATAATAGTAGGCATCTGGTTATCTTGACTTCTTCTATTTTCCAATTAATTTCTAGATTGTATGCTTACAACTATAATATCACTAATATAACATCTGTTCTTTCCAAATCACATGCATCTATTCTCATTCTTTCTATATGGCTTTTGTAATATATATTCACTTCTACTTAGTATATAATAGCCCTTCTACTGTTATTTGTTCTATTCACATTTCTGACTGTTACTAGTCTTTCTAGCTTCTGTAGCCTAAATTCATGTTTTACTATTATCTTCTTGTCCATAAACATCTCTGTTGCACCACTATCTAAGAGTGCTTTTACTGTTATACCTTCATATATATTTATCTTCTCTACTTCTATATTTAACCATATTTCTTTTAGTATTTTGAACATTTTTCTGGTATCTCTTTGCTTGTTCTCCTCTTTTACTATACCTTTTGGAACTCTTGTTTATATGCTGCTCTACTGTACTTCTTTCTGTTTAGGACACACTACTATTTTCTAATTCCACCATGGCTGCTTCTTTTCTGTTTTATATTCTAGGCACAAATTCTCTTTTTATTCTCTTTTAATACCTCTGCTACTATATCTCTTTGTTTACATTGAGTATATTTTACTTTAACTACTCTTTTTTCTTTTGCTGAATTTTCTCTCCACCTCTATACTTCAAGACATCAGCTATACCAAATATTCTTCAGCTGTTCTTCAAAGACAAAACCCTATCCTTGATTCTCTTACATTTTGGTGCTTTTGTACTTATACCCTCTATACTCTACAAATGTTACTATCTTTTACCTTGTCTTTCATCCTTGCTCTTCTAGAGCTGCACCCCTTGGGAGCATATCTCTCTTGCCATAATACTTCTATACCCTTCTTCATAAGGAGTACACTAGTCTCTCCTCTTGCTGTGTCTTCTGTGGATTAACTATATATACTGCTTCCTCACTTCTTCTCCTTTCCTTCTCAACTTTAATATTTGGACACTCTTACTTGTAGTATCCTATTCCCCAACATCTAAAACATTGTATTCCTTTCTTTACTATTTCTTGTTTCTTCACTTTTACTTTTTCTTTCACTCTACACTACATCACACTACTTACTATTACCTCAAATCTATTCTGGGAAATCAGTTTCCCCTTTGCCTCTTTCTTATTCCTAGAGTTATAGGCTAGATACCCAAACTTTCTATATTTCTAATATATTTTTCTTTTTTTTTCTTCTATCTCTGTTCTTAGTTTAGTAAAGACGTACTGTTGATTAAGCATGCTGCTTATAAGAGAGTTGTATTGTTCCAGAGATATTATAATATATTCTTAGAAAAGTTGAATGAAAGTTTAATTTCACTAATTATACTATCTCTGCTAAGGCACAAGATCTTTATTCAGCCAAAGTCCTACTGCCCTACTTGCTACTGCTCTAATACTATAGTTATACTATCACCCCAAGGAAAGAATCTCTAATCTAAATGCCTTTCTAAGGATGTGGTATTACTCTTCTGTGTATATAGCCTACAATAGGACTTTAGTACAAGGTTTATGTCACAAACTTTATTTAGACCATAACTCCAGAAATAATTGACCAATTTCAATGTTCTAAGGGGCCACCAAAAGCCCTTAAGTGGACCTTTCAAATGGTACCATAAATATCTCAAAGCAATCAGTATTCACTAAGTTATCAGCAGATCAGTCAGTGATCATCAAGTTACCAGACACTAAATTGCTGATATCTCAGGAACTGCTTAACATAATCATTTGTTTCAATAACCATTATGAAGCTCTCTTCAATGCACTTCTTTCTGCTATAAATAGATTCTGATACAATAAGATCCCATGGAGATACAAGGTCTTCAATATTTGTATATAATACTGATCTTTACCTATAGATTATTATCTGTTCTTGAATAGAGCAAAGGACTGCTCTAAGATAGTTAGATTATCTCTATTTCAAGAACAATAGCACTCCTATATGTAGAACAATAGGTAGTGATTATGTAGTAGGCTGTCCTGGTGCACAGACCACTACAATCATGTATTTAAGGACTGTATGTCTAAGAATAAACCTCAGACTTAACAATATCCTCTGCTATTGTCTAAACTTTGCTTTTTTGAGCCTTTTGATTGTTAAATCATTAACTTACAAATCAGTAAATGGCCATTTGTGATAGTTTGTTAAGTCTACTGTTTTTTGTCCCTATTGTCTCTGCAAAGAACATAGGGTTGTGTTTATTCCAGATGTAGGTCTAGGAGACTATAAAGGGGTCTCTTTGTCTCTGTTACAGAACAAGATAACTTTTCTGAGGATGTCTCTGTTTCTGTTACAGGACAGATAACTTACTGAGGGCTCAGAGTGGATTTCTGTCAAGGACCTATCTCTATAGTAGGCTGGACCCTAGATGTAAAGGAGAAGGTCTGTCTCTCAAACTATTGAGAGCAAGCTAGCTTGTATATTACAGCTGGTTTTAAAAGACTTTGGATTTGTGTAAACATTTCCAAAAAACTCTTGCAGATGGCTGGAACTACTCTAAGACCTCTATTTCTCCTCCATGAGCCAGTATGAGAAACTGGATATAATGTCAAACTCTTCTCTTAAGACAGGACCTATGTCATTGAAAGAATACTTTTAGTATAGTTATAGTATAGTTTCTGCCCACTATACTTCATCTACTGAACTAGAGATGCTGTGCTTACTTTTACCCCCAAGCTATGTCCATCATCAGAAACACCAAGACTTTTGCTGAATGTCTCTCACTGAAAAAGAAGAGTGTGACTAAGAAGTCATTGCTGAAAAGGATAGGAATAGAACCCACTCTATTTACCAAACTCTACAATAGACTTGTCAAAGCAGACCTTTGCTGGTATAAAGTAGATAATTTCTACTTTGTATTCTGCTCTCCAGAATTACATTTTTGCAAAACCAAGAAGTTATTATGTATAAGAAAGTACAAAGAACTCCTGGAATCTGCCTTAAATCATATATTACTATTTTTTACTAAAAATAAGTAAAAACAAGATCTGGACTGAGGATCTACAGTATAACTCACTGTGGAAATAGTTTAATCAACTGCAGGATGTAATTATAGAGCTAGACAAAATTGGTCACAAGCTTATAGCTAAGGAGTAGAGAATGCTAAAAGATGCTTGTAAGTGTCTGAAGAATGTAGATCTTTCCAAACTAGCTACTAGAGTACCAGAGATTTATAAAGCTCTTCTAGAGCTCAATATCACTATTCCATAGACATAATATTATTGGAATGGTATTCAGTATAACACAATAGTATTAAAAGGCTAAATTTAGGTGTTTTTTCCTTTTACCCCCTTGAAAATATACTCAAGAACCATAATTAATTACTTAAATAAATATATCGACTTTCAACAACTTTACTACTACTGTTTTCTTTTCTGATTTCAGTGCTGAGAATTGGGATATACTTGTCAAAGATAATATAAGTGCTGAGTATATGCCCTAGAATGAGACTGAAATACAGATGCTGCAAAATGTATATCAAGAAACTTCTCTCCTTTTCAAAAACTACATTGACTAGGTGCTCAATAGATCAATCAACTATTATAATGGTACCTTGACTACCGCATACAACAGGATTGTAACTTTGGAAGCAGAAGTCACCCGTTTTTGGGAAGAGCTGACAAGGTTCCCTGGAGGAAACATTGCCTCCAAAACCAAGGTACTAGAGCTACCAACATTTACAAGCTCTGAAAATAAGATACATCTGCATGATCGGTTGAGCCAGATTGCTCTCTATTGTTTAGTATCTGGTATTATATTAGATGATTAGAAAATTATATGTGCTCTCACCTGTTTATGTGCTCCCACTAGCACATATATGAAATTATATTATAACAAGATTCAAACAGGATTAAGTGTTGGTTCTTAGAGTGACTTTGCCCAAGAACTCAAAAATATTTATGAATAATGAGATGACAAGGAAGAAGCAAAGAAGAAATTAATGGCACTCTAGATCAACAAGGACCTAGTAAGAAAGAACTTTGTCAAGTATGCAGAACAATACAGGATGTTAGCAAGAATTGTCAACTATAGTGATAAAGTTCACATCAACAAAATAAAGGAGGTCATTCCTGATAAGCTGTGAAATACGCTTGTTATCTATGAAATTACAAATTAGTCTCCAAAAACATAAGATAACTATCTCAAATTATCAATACAAGCATATAAGACCTTATATCCAAACAAGGCCCAGGACGTAATATTTGGTCTAGAGGCAATTGGAGTAAAGAGTAAAGAAAAGAAGAACCTGAATGTAATGGAAATAGATGAGATTCAGAGAAAGGAAGAGAAGAGCTCACAATACTATCAGATATGTGCTAAAAAAAGGCTTTAAGAATAAGTCAAAGATTCACAATACAGTAGACTGTTACGACAAGTCTGGTAATGAAAACAAGTATTTTTATAAAACCTCTTCCCAGAAACTATTTCCACTAGATCCAAGCAAGAATAAAAATCAGTCGTTTAGAGTACAGTTGATAAAGATATTGGAGGAAGATAGTGATAACCTAGATTCTCCTTCTGAGAATGTCAAAATTAATAGTGTATCAATCAACAAAATCTCTAATCCTGTTCCCCCAAGTGGAAAGGGAAAGGAGATGCCCAAATTGGATTTTCCCCTAGAACTGTAGAGTATAATGTCTGTAATTTACAGTCAGAGAAAAGTATACTCTCTATTAGCTTGCAAAAGTCAGAAGTAATACTGGAATCTTATAATAATATAGCACACAACAAGACTATCTCCTTTAAAATTCCAGTTATACTTTAGGTATATAGAAAGAAAGTATAGACTGAGGCTTTAGTTGATTCAGGAGCCACCATAAACTTTGTTGACAGAGTTGTTATGGAAAATAATAACCTGGTAACTTATAAACTGGCAAATCCATATTATGTAATCAATGTGGATAGCATTCCCAACAAGGTAGGATATATAACTGAGTATGTTTGAGCTTATGTAGAAATTGGATTGCACAGGATAACCTAGCATCTCTTTGTTACCAACTTAGAGAATAAAAAGATAATAATTGGGTATTCATACTTGTATAAGTATAATCCAAATATTGATTGGCAAAAAGATCAATGGGAGCTCACCAGGTGTCCAGATACATGCATTAGTAAAGCCCATAAAATATGAAATGTAGAAGCAGAAGCTAATGAACTTTACCTCAAACTAGATGTCAGTGGATCTTCCTTATTGGACAACATAGGAGATGAGGACCCCAACAACTATATTCTTAGCTGGGCAGATACAACTGACCCAGGCAGTCATTAACAGGTAATAATAATCGCAGCTATACTCAACAATCGAGACCAATATAGAGACTCAGATTGCAAAGACACAAAGACCTGGAAAGCTTATGTACTAGAGTGGCTACATAAGTATAGAAATGTATTTTCAAAGAATAAGTCAAAGAGAATGCCAATATGGAAACTGTATGACCATGTGATTGACTTTATAGAAGGCACAACGCTTTCCAAACCAACCAAGGTTTATCTGCTCTCTCTAGTGAAAAGAAACTCTCTTGACACATGGATTGATGAGGAACTTAGAAAGAAATATATCCAACCATCTACTAGCCTAATAGCAGCTCTATTCTTCTTTGTAAAGAAGCACAATAGAAGCTTATGACCTGTCATAGACTATAAAGCCCTCAATGGAATTACCATCAAAAATTGCTATCCAATCCCTAGAATAGCCAACTTAATTGAATCACTTAGCAAAGTCTCAATCTTTACCAAAATTAACTTGAGGTGGGGATACAACAATGTTAACATCAAAGAAGAGGATGAATAGAAAACAGCATTTATTATAAGGCAAGGTCTTTTTGAGGCAACTGTTATGTATTTTGGTTTTTTCAATGCACCAATAACCTTCCAAAGTATAATGAATGACATATTGGGAGACTTGATTTGCATATGACTAGTAGAATGCTTTTAAGGTGCTAAAAAAGGCCTTTACTATGGCTCCAGTTTTAAGAATACCAAATAACAAAGATCTCTTTAAGTTATCCACTAATGCCAGTAACTTTGCAACAGGAACTGTCTTATCACAAAAGGACATACAAACTAATCTGTGACATCTAGTAGCTTTCTTCTCCAAGTCATTAGATATCTATGAAAAGAACTACAAAATCTATAATAAGGAACTACTTGCAGTAATCCAGAGACTAGAGGAATATAGACACTATTTAGAGGGACATCTATATAGAGTTGAGATCTGGTTGGATTATCAGAATCTTATATTTTTTTAGGACAGCTTAAAAGCTGACTAGGAGACAAGTAAGATAGGCACTTTTTATGACTTGTTTTGACTTTGTACTCTATCATAAACTGGGAAAGATGATGCAGGCGGAAGACCTCTTGTCTAAATGAGCAGACTATAAGATAAGGACAGACCTCAACAATATGAACCAGGTATTGCTAAAACCTGAGTTCTTTGCTATTAATATACTAGAGGCTACTCATGAGATGCCAATAAATGATGAAATAATTCTAAAGAAGGTCAAAGCAGCACTCTTATTGGACAAAGTTACCAAATACTATAAGATGTTACTCAAGTCTGGTCTAAGAGAATTTGGAAAATCCTTGTAAGACTGGAACTATGAGAATAGACTACTCTTGTATAGAAGGAAGGTTTATATTCTCTACAGTGTAGAAGATACCTTGTAACAACAGATCATTAAGATACACCATGATTTGCTATCCACCAGATATCCAAGTCAGTGAAAGACCTATAAGTTGGTCTTCAGAAATTACTGGTGGTCTGGGATAACAACATTTGTCAAAAAATATATTACAGATTGTAATATGTATTAGCAGATGAAAAATCATGCACAGCAATCTTTTGGACCACTTGTGCTTAACAAGGTATCTAATAGACCTTGGGAAATAATCTCAATAGACTTAATCATGCAATTACCAAAGTCAAATGGTTACAATGCTATCTGTGTTATTATCAACAGGCTTACCAAAAGGGCCTATTTTATTTCTATCAACAATTGGTTCTCATCCAAAGATATAGCACAATTACTATATGACAAAGTCTATCTATTGCATGGACTGCTACTACAAATCATTTTGGATAGAGGAGTACAATACTCAGCTGAGCTATTCCAAGAATGGTGCAAGATTTTAGAAATAAAATCTACAATATCAACAGTATATCATCTACAAACAGATGGATAAACAGAACGAGTAAACCAGGCATTAGAGTAATATCTTTGGTGCTATGTGGATTATAATCTCAGTAATTGGTTAGATCTACTCCCCAGTGTAGAGTTTGCATATAACAATCAAGCATATGAAGATATCAAAGAAAGTTCATTCTTTCTTGAATATGGCAAACACTCAAGAGTAGACCCAATTTTAGTCAAAGAGTCACCACAAAGGGACTTGAATGACCTAATATATAAACAACAAGAAGTCTTGGAGCAGGTAAAAGCAGCTCTTACTCTTGTAGCAGAAAGAATAAAGTAGTACTATGACTAAAAAGTCCAAAGTGTTCTATTCAAAGTTGGTAACAAGATACTACTTAATCTAAAGGATTACCAGACTACGGAGCAAGCATTACAACCCTGGTACAAAGAACCATTTGAAATAATTAAAAAGTTGTTCTTGGTTACATTCTGGCTTAGGATATCACCTCGCTACTGAGCATTATATCCAGTTTTTCATACTAGCAAGTTAGTACAGTACTCCGAATCCACTATCTGTGGACAGAAATCCACACCCCTATCACCAACCTTAATATAGGGCCAGGAAGAATAGAAGATAGAGAAGATTCTAGATTTATGACAAAAACATAGAAAAAACAAATTCCTTGTTAGATAGAAAGGATATAGTCAAGGAGACAATATATGGGAACCTGAGAAAAGTCTACATAATGCAGGCAAAAAGCTACAGGAATATCTTCAGAGTTTACCAAAAACAAAATAACTTCTCAATAGAGCTCAAACTAAGAGGGGAAGTAATGTCACAAACTTCATTTGGACTATAACTCTGGGAATAATTAACTAATTTCAATGATCTAAATGGCCACCAAAAGCCCTTAAGAAGACCTTTTAAACAGTACTAAAAATGTCTCAAAGCAATTAGTATTCACTGAGTTATCAGCAGATCAATCAGTGATCACTAAGTTACCAGATACTAAATCGCCAATATCTTAGGAACTGCTTAACATAATTATTTGCTTCAATAACCATCATGAAGCTCTCTTTAATGCACTTCTTTCTGCTATAAATAGATCCCAAGGTGATAAGATCCCATGGAGATACAAGGTCCTCAATGTTTGTACATAATATTGATCTTTACCTATAAATTATCATCTATCCTTGAATAGAGCAAAGGATTGCCCTAAGACAGTTAGGTTATCTCTATTTCAAGAACAATAGCACTTCTATATATAGAACAATAGGTAGTGATCATATAGTAGACTATCCTAGTATACAAACTACCACAATCATGTATTTAAGAACTGTGTTATGAGAGCCCCAAGAAGAAAACAGTCTTCCATGTATTTAAACACTTAATCCAAAATCTCAAGTCATACAATGAGATCAAGGTATAAATAGTGTGGGAACTTAGGTAACCAAATCATGTGACAAGATCAAGTGACCATAGAACATTCTGGAAGAACATGTGATCGGGGACTAGTAATAGTACAGCCATTGTAAAATAGTATAAGTAGTAGTTCAATCCAAGAAAGAACTCTATTGAGTTCTTCTTGAACATTCACCTAGGGTGATCACTAAGAATATTCACTGTCTATCAATAACATAAGAACTCGATCCCCCATTGTTGATCCTGCACCTTACAGCCTTAATATCCTTATTTTCACTTACTCTCTTATCACCCTCACTAACAAGCACAGCACTCAAAAGCATCTTGGATAGTGGACCCTAGCTGTAAAGGGGACTTCACTGTCAGTTAGAAACAGTGGATAGATGGCCTGGACAAAGCTTGTGTCCCTGTCCGAGATCTGACCTCTATATCGAGTAGGCTTGTAACTAGTTCTTCACTATCAGCTCCATGCTACCAATCCATTGTGACTGGTCTATACAGGGGAATGACGGCAACCTCTTAAAGGCCTGTTTAGCTTAGAGATTTCCTTTTTAGGAATAACATTGTTTCACCCTTCTTAGTCAGTAGTCAGTCATAAGTATAGACAAAGAAGACTGTTTATCCTCCTACAAGAAAGCATCATCATCACCATCACCATCACCAATGTCTTACTAACAACAACAGCAACAGGGGGAATACTCTTTAGCATCCACTTCTCTCCAAACCAGAGAGGAGCAACTTCTTGCCATGATTGTGACCCTATAGCAGCAGGTCAATACTATGCTCCTTCAGCAACAGGGGAGCAGAGTGGAGGTTGCAAGACCTCAAGTTTTCAGTGGGAAGATGGAGGAGGTGAGTATGTTTGTTAATGCGGCTCGCCTATATATTAGAATAAAGATGACAGAAGAGGTAGCAGCGACCCAGGTGGCCTGGGTGTTGTTATATGTACAGGGAGGAATAGCAGAGGCATAGAAAGATAACCTGCTAGATGAACTGGCTAAGGGAGAGTCAGAAGTGGAATCGGTGGAGCAACTGTTCACAAAGATAAGGAACAACTTTGGGAAAACATCAGAAGAGAAGAGGAAAATAGAATAGCTAAGAACAATTGAGCAAGGAGGGAGGACCTATGATGAGTATGTATAGGAATTCAAAAAGGTTGCCAGGGGGAGCGGCTATGAGGGAAGACCCCTCATCAAAGAATTCAAGAGAGGATTGAATGAAAGTATTAGGAGGAAGCTGGCAGAAGCAGAAGAACTGCCAACTACTATTGGAGAATGGCAAGAAAGAGTGGTGAGGCTGGATAGAAATCAAAGGCAAAGCAGAATGGAAGAAAGAATATTGGGGAGGAATGTGACGCATTCAGGGAGAAATGCATAGCCTAGAGGGGGAGGATCATATGGAGGAAGAGGGGGGCAAATAACATAGAGAACAAAAGAAAGGTATAGAGGAGGAGGAGGAGGAAATATGTTCAATAGAAGAGAAACTCAAGTGAGTCCAAGGAGAGACCCAAATGCAATGGATATAGACAGAGGAAGAGGAGGAGACAGGACATGCTACGTGTGTGGGAAGTGGGGCTATATGGCCAAAAACTGTTGGAAAAGGCATAAAGGAAGAGTAGTGGAAATGCCACAGGAGTTGGCAAAAGAAAATAGAGGACAGTGAGCTCTCAGCTGGTCTCCAATAATCTGTACAGTGTATTGTACCCAGAAAAGCTGGGAAATAAATTCAATACAACTGAGAGAGTAAGAAATGTGCAGCACACTCTACGGCTACTAAGAGAAGTTTGGATGAAGGTAGAGCTAGAGAAGCTGAAAAACCATGAAGAGGTAGCAGTAAGAGCACTATTACATAGTGGAGCAACAGGCCTATTCATAGATACAACCTTTGCCTGAGAAAAGGGATTTAAAATAGAGAAGCTAAAGAAACCTCTGTTAGTTAGAAATATAGATGGAACAGTAAATGTAAGAGGAGCCATAACGTATCAGATAGAGTGCAATATGTTCTTCAAAGGACATGTAGAGAGGGCAAAGATAGATATATGTAACTTAGGAAAAACAGAGGTGATACTGGAAATGCTATGGCTAGTAGCCCATAACCTAGAGATAGATTGGGAGAAAGGAGAGGTAGAAATGACATGCTGTTCACCTATATATGGAAAGAGAAAGCAAGAAGAGAAGAGAAAGGAAGTAAAGAAAGTGGAGAGGGACGAGGACAAAGAGACATTGAAAAAACTGGTATCTAAAAGATTTTGGAGGTGGGGGAAGGTATTTGGAAAAAAGAAGTCGGAAAGAATACCAGTACAAAAAACCTGGGACCATACCATAGAGTTGAAGGAAGGATTTACACCAAAAAAGAGAAAGATATACTTACTGTCCAGGGAGGAAAGGGAGGATGTGCAAGCATTTGTAGAAGACTAGCTAAGGAAAGGATACATCCACCCTTCCAAGTTACCCCAAACGTCACTAGTACACTTTGTAGCAAAGAAGGATGGTACATGGAGGATGGTGCAGAACTATTGACACATAAATCAGTGGATGATAAAGAATGGGTATCCCTTACCCCTCATTGCAGACATACTAGATGGGGTAGGAAAAAGAAAGGTATTTACAAAGCTGGACCTGAGGTGGGAATACAATAATGTTAGAATCAAAAAGGGAGATGAGTAGAAAGCAGTATTTACAATGCATATTGGAGCTTACAAACCCACAGTCATATACTTTGGGTTAACAAACTCTCCTGCTACCTTCCAAACAATGATAAATAACCTATTCAGAGATCTCATAAACCAGAGAGACACGGCAACATTTATCGATGATATCCTGGTAACCACAGATACTGAAGAAGAACATGACGAGTTAGTAGAGGAGGTACTAAAAAGGTTAGAGGAGAACGACTTATTTGTAAAGCCCAAAAAGTATAAATGGAAAGTAAGAGAGGTAGAATTTCTGGGAGTAGTAATTAGTCCAAGAGGGGTGGAAATGCAGAAGGAAAAAGTAAAGGGAGTACTAAACTAGCTGGCACCCCAAAATGTCAAAGAAGTGCAGAAGTTTTTAGGTCTCGCCAATTATTACAGAAGATTTATAAAAGACTTTGCTAGGTTAGCAGCACCACTACATGTGCTGGTCAGGAAGGAGCAGAAATGAAAATGGGAAGGAGAACAGAAAGAGGCATTTGAAAGGCTTAAGACGGTATTTACCACAGAACCCATCTTAGCTATTCCAGATATTGATAGGGAGATGAGAGTGGAGGCGGATGCTTCAGACTATGCAACGGGGGAAGTATTGTCAACAAAATGTGAGGATGGAAAGTGGAAACCAGTGGCCTTCATTTCTAAATCATTGAACACTATAGAACGAAATTACGAAATTCATGATAAAGAGATGCTAGTAGTTATTAGGTGTCTAAAAGCATGGAGGCACTACTTGGAGGGAGCAAAACTCAAATTTGAAATCTGGACAGACCATAAGAACCTCTAGTATTTTATGACGAGCCAAAAATTAAACCATAGACAAGCGAGATGGGCCCTATACCTGTTATGATTTAATTTTACATTAAAATACGTTCTAGGAAAGAGCATGGGGAAGGCAGATGGACTAAGTAGAAGACCCAACTGGTAGGAGGGAGTGGAAAAGAACAACGAGGACCAGAAACTGATAAAACCAGAATGGATTAGGAAAGCTGAAGCAATGATAGAGGAAGAAAACCTAAAGAAAAGAATCAAAAAGGTGCAGAAAGGGGATAAAAGAATAGTAAAAGTGGTAAAAGAGCTAAAGAGGGCAGAAATAAAGATGCTGAAAGATGAAGAATAGGAAATAGAGGATGGGATAGTAATGAAAGAAGAAAGGATATACATACCAGAAGGGGAACTCAGGGAGGAGATAATACGATTGCACCACAACACCCCAGTAGGAGGACACAGAGGGAGATGGAAGACAGCAGAGTTGGTTACTAGGAATTACTAGTGGCCAGAAGTAACAAAGAAGGTAGGGAGGTATGTGGATGAATGCGACACATGTCAAAGGTACAAGAATCGAAGCAAAGCACCAGCAGGAAAACTGATGCCCAATGCAATCCCAGAGAAACTATAGAGTTATATTTCAGTAGACTTCATCACCAAATTATCTTTAGCCCAGGGTTATACAATTCTGTGATCAATTTAGTAAAATGGTACATTTTATAGCAACTACAGAGAAAACATCAGTAGAGAGACTTGCTAGGTTATTCAAGGATCATGTTTGGAAATTGCATGGTCTTCCAAAAAGCATTATATTGAACAGAGGAGTGCAGTTTGTAGCAAAAATAATAAGAGAGTTAAATAAGTTGCTAAAGATCCAAACAAAGCTGTCAATAGCCTATTATCCTCAAATAGATAGACAAACAAAGAGGATCAATCAAAAGCTGGAACAATACCTAAGAGTCTTTATCAATTATAGATAAGAGCAATAGCTAGACTGGTTAGAAACTGCTGAATTCATATATAATAAAAAAATTCATTTGGCTACAAAAGTATCCTCCTTTAGGGAAAACTATGGTCAGGATCTATAAATGGGATTTAAAGGAAGAAAAAAGGGAAAGTTTGAGGTAGCAAGGAAGTTTATAAAAAGAATAAAGAAAATTCAGAAAGAGACAAAAACGACATTAGAAAAAGCATAGGAGGAAATAAAGAAGTATATAGACTAGAAACAAAGAGAAAGGGAGGGGTATAAAGTTAGAGACTTAGTGCTATTAAGTACAAAAGATCTTAAATGGCAAATAGTAGAAAGAAGGTCAGAGAAGTTAACAGAGCAGTTTGTAGGGCCTTATAAGGTCAAGAGAATTATCTTGACCAATGCTATAGAATTAGAACTACCTAGTTCTATTAAAATACATCCTGTGGTTAACATAAGTCAAGTACAGTTGTATAGGCCTCAGATAGAAAGACAAAAGAAAACCCTACCAAAACCAGTTACTATTAAAGAAGAAGAGAAATTCAAGGTAGAAAAAATACTGAACAAAAGGATAGTTAGAGAGAAAGAAAGATTTCTAGTACAATAGAAGAGGTATACAGTGAAAGGAAATACTTGGGAAAGTAGGGAAAATCTGAAGAATGCAAAAGAGTTGGTTGAAGAGTTTAAGAGAGAGTACAGGGAAAAGACAGAAGAAATAAGACAACAGGAAGAAAAAGATAAAAAAAAGAAGTTCTCAAGGGAACTATCAGAGAAGTTTATAGCTAAGATGCTGTGGAGGTAGTCAAATAAGGAATACAAGAGGCAAAGAGAGAAAAGATAAAAGAAAAACTGAAGACAATGGAAAAATTCCTTGGAACAAGAAAACTTAAAGAGAGCTGTGTTATGAGATGACTGCTAAAAAGGAAGCTATTTCTCATATATTTATTAACTTGATAGGAAACATCCAAGAATACAATACAAGAAAGATATGAATAGTATAGGAAGAATTATATAAGATATAGATAGTTCTTAGTAATAGCTATGTGATTGTAGAAGACAAGTATATAGACTAACCAATATTTGCATAAGTACCTAGTAGAATCTAATAGGAAACTCTATTGAGTTCTTCCTGAACAACTATCTTGGTTGAGCTTTAAGTTCTTATGACTATATGCTAATATTAGATCAATAACTGAGATATCCCAAAGCCCTTCATCTTCTTTTATAATCAAGTCTCACTTTTTCTTTGGCTAACTGGTCATTAAAGTAGGTGGTTTGTGAAGTAATAGATGTGATTGGTAGTAGTCTAGTAGATCGGTTGTTGTTGTTATCAATAGACAGTGAATGTCCTTAGTAATCACCCTAGGTGGATGTTCAAGAAGAACTCGATGGAGTTCTTTGCTGGATTGCAGCCCTACTTATACTACTACTACAGTGGCTGTACCCTAGAGTCCCGCAATCACATATTCTTTCCAGAATGTTCTATGATCACCTGACCTTGTCACGTAATTTGACTTTACTGAGTCCCCACCCTATTTATATCCTTACTCTATTGTATACTTTGAGGTTTTGGATTAAGTGTTCAAATGCATAGGAAACCTTTTCCTGTTTGGGGCTCTCATAACATGGCCCTCCCTTCAAGTTTCCTCATCCCAAGGAATTTTTCCATTGATACCAATTTTCGTCCTATCTCTTTTCTCTCTCTCTTTCATATCTTCTTCTCCCCCAACCATATAGTAGTTTTGCTGTGAATTCCCTAGGTAATTCCTGACTGAACTTCTTTTCTTCTTCTTTTTGCTCCTGTCACCTTAGTTCTTTGACCTCTTCCCCGTGCTTCCTCTCAAACTCTTCTACCAGCTCCTTTGTATTTTCCAAGTTTTCCCTATTTTTCCAGGTATCCTCTCCTGCCATGTAGCCTTTCCATCTCACCAGGAACTTCTCCTTCCCTCTAACCATTCTTTTGTTTAAGATTTTCTCTATCTTAAATTCCTCTTCCCCTTTGATGATGACTGGTTTTGGTGGTATCTTCTTCTGTCCCTTTACCTGTGATTTATAGAGTCGTACTCTACTTACGTTAACTACAGGATGTATTTTGATAGAATTAGGC
>Ga0153973_100025_pt1 | contig 24547 bp, 18 predicted proteins | sample TSGA057MetaG_FD_104700 | JGI IMG/M metagenome (GOLD analysis project Ga0153973, IMG submission 104700) | Attine ant fungus gardens microbial communities from Georgia, USA - TSGA057 MetaG | ecosystem: Host-associated > Fungi > Mycelium > Unclassified | place: USA: Georgia, Yuchi Wildlife... | reverse complement strand
TTTTTATTAACTTTAAACATTGAAATACTTTTATATCTTTTTTATTTTCTTTAATTTATTTCCAATAAGCTCATGTTTTTTTAGATAAAAAGAAATAATTTTTATTTTTTTAAAGTTTTTAATAAAAAAATTAATCCAAAGAAACAGGTGATTTGAATGAAAATCTTCCAACGTTGAAAGGTTTAAAATTAAACAAAGAAAAAAATATGACACAGAAAAATGTAACGGTATTTTAGCAGAAAATTTTAGTTTAAACCTAATCTTGATTATTTTTTAGTTGATTTAATTAATAGAAAACTAACTAAATTATTTGGAATTGAATTCAACAAACAACCACAAAATAAGAGTAGAAATGAATCAAGTATTTTCAGACTATACAAAATATGTAAAATATATTACTAAAATTAAAAGTATAGATATCTCTAAAAAACATGAAAAAAAAAGTTTAATTTATATTGATAAATATACCAAATATGATTATTTTAGTATTATGGAATTTGTTAAATTTATTAAAAAAAATATGAAAATAGGAAAATATCAGTTTTTATATACTTAAGGAAAAATGTCAATATAATTTTATTTATAAATAGATTTAGGTAATGAAAAAATTTTAGTCTTAGTTTAAGATACATAAATATGAAAGATTTAATACTAGATACTAGAGCTAAACTTATGGATTAGAATTACAAGATTTACCTTAATTTAAATACTGGAAGAAAAAAACTAACATAAAGTATAGATAAACCAGAACATAATGATGTTGATAAATATATAGAAAACATTTTATATTTTTCAATTCAAGATAAGTATAAAATTTCAGTGTTTATACTAAATGGCTTTACCCATAAAGAAATTAAAAAAATATTTAAATTAAATAGTATTATTATTTCAAGTGGAAAGAATACCAGTAAACATTTGGGTAGTCCTTTAGATTTAAGACTAATTAAATTTTTATCAACACTATATGATGATATTAATATAGAATATGATATAATTACAGATTCTTTCCATCATTCTAGATTTAAATAAGCAAATAAAGCTGAAATATCATATAAATCATATAATGTATTATACGACTATACAGAACATAAATCTTTTAGTATTAAAGTACTATTAGAAAATACTGAGATTAAACTTATACCTAACTTCGAAGAAAATGAAGAATAGATATTTATCCAATAACAAAAGTTGTTTAGTTGAATTTAATTCAAAATTAGAACATACCGGTTTTATACATTAATAATAATAAAGCTAGTAATTACAGTACTTTAGAAAAAGTAAATAACTGTAATTTTTATTACATTTTAACAAATTTGGTTAGATTTTCAACATTATTTTAATTTCTACTATAAAGTATTTATAAAGAATTACCGCATAGTATATTAAATACTGTAATTAAGGTTAATAATACTTTACTAATAAAATATACCTAAAAACCAAAATATTCAAGTATATATATGAATATAAATAAGATTGAGTTATTATTAATAACATTATATTTAACAGTTAGATTAATTACTATTAAAAATAATCATTGGAGTAATGTAAGTAGTTTGTAGGAAAAATATTATCTCATTTATATTGTGAAGAAATAAAATTAAATGTTAAAAAAGACTTAGATAAAGTATATGAAAATTATAAAGATTATACATTTGAAAAGTATTTAGAAGATATATCAATTAAATATTATAAATTATACTCAATAAGATTGGGATATTTTTAATTAATTTGTCAAGAACCTTATATGATATTAGAAAAACAATATAATTATGTTGATAATCAAGATAATTTCTTTAAAAATAAGCCAACTATAAAAGTTATCATTAAATCTTCTTATTTAAAACAATTTAGTGAAAATCTTTTTTTTAGATTCAGCAACTATTCCTAATTTTTTAAAAGCTAAATTATGGAGTGACAATAACAGAGGAGGTTATTTATTAGATGATTATACAAATCAAAGTATTATAACTGGGAGTGCTAAACATGGCCATACTATTAAAAATAAAGCAATTCTTTATGATACAATCAATTATCTAAATCAATTAGAATTTAGTGTCAATAATGATTTATTATAATATTTATTCAGTAGTAATGGTCAAAAAATTTTTAATTTAAATATGACTAAATCTGAAATAATACAAATAAATACTAATATTAAATTAGCTCAAATTTTGAACAATTAAACTTTTAAGTTACCTTTAAGAGCTGACTTTAGTTGGTAGACTTTTTTAATTCTTTTTAAATTATTAGGAAAGTGATTTATCTAAAGGTTTGGTTAATTTTGCAAAAGGTTTTAAAAAGTTAGTAAGAAGGGATATGGTGCTAATTTGTATAATTATAATAAATTGAATAAAGATAAACATAAAAATAGAACTGCTTGGCTATTCTCTAAATTATATAATATTTATAATATGGACTTTAATTTCATTAAGAAAGCTGAAAGTATTTTGTCATTTATTTCATTTTGTTTAGTTATGAAACAATTAAAAAAAGATCCCTTTTATGAGGTAAGTTTACCTATTTATATAGATGCAACCTGTAGTGGAATTCAACATATAGCAGCTATGATTAAAGATTTGGATCTCGCTAAAAATTTAATACCACAATTACAAAAAGATAAAGTTAGTGATATTTATACTTCCATTTTAGATATTGTTAATAAAAAATTTTAAAGAAATAGGAACAAAAAAGATAGTGATTATCCAAAGTTTAAACACTTAATTTTAATTAGAAAAAATATTAAAAGTCCTGTTAAGACAAAACTTATAATGTGACATTAATAGGTATGAAAAATCAATTAGTTATGTCTCTTGGTAATAGAATAAAAAAAATAGATTTAAATAACATGAATAATAAAGTTGTAATAGAATCTTGTTTAACTAAAATTTTACTAGATTTAGATTCGAAAGATATTATTAAGATAGCACAAATTATTGAAAGTAAAATATTTAAAACTTTACCCTTATTATAATCTGTATATAATTATATACAAAATATTTGTAAGTTAATGAATAAATTAGATTTACCTATTATTTGGTTTACTTATTCAGGATTAGAAATTAAAAACTATTTTAAATAAATTAAAGTTGCTATAAGTTACGCAGGTAAACAAAATAAGTCTTAAAGGAAAGGACAAAAGAATTACTCTTATCTAATTCTAAATTTACCTTATTATTTAGTAAAAATAGGAGTTTATGGTATTCTCTTGTTTGAGATAATTTTATCTTTATAATTTACTTATTTGTTAATTTTTTTCTTTTATTATTGTAGTATTCGATTGTTTATTTAAGGCTCAAATTCCAATCTTAATAAAAGTATCCCCATAATTATTCATAGTTACATGAGTATAATTATAACTAAGATTTAACCTTTTCATATTTAAATCATTAACAATATATTTATTACTTTTCTTTTTGTTTGTTTTTGTTTTATTTTGCTAATTTAAGTGTTAAGTCAACAAAAGTTGGAACTATACAGTGAAGTGGAAAATGGATAATGTTTGCAATTGAGGAGTTTAAAAAATCTAAGAAAAATAGGATAAAAAATATCTCATATAATCCTATATTATTTGATGCTACATGTTCTGGTTTACAACATCTGTCGGCGTTAACAAGAGAAATGGATGCTGCTGTAAAGACAAATTTAATAACTCATATTTCTAACATCCTGAATGAAAAACTAAATACTTTTAAAAATGTGCTACTAAAATAGTAGAAATTTATATTTTAATTTAAAGTATTCCAAGTAAATATAAAATTATCAAAAATGATTAAGTTAAATAAAAAATTAATTAAAAAGACAGTTATGACTATTTCTTAAAAATTTTATTTCATTGGAGTAGGGGAACAACTTATGGATTTCTAAATTAAAATAATTTAATAAAAGTTTTATAGTTATTCAAAAAGACTTTACTATAAAAAATATTATTAACACCAAGTGAATTCGGTATCTTCAATACAATAAATTATAAGGGATTAACAAAAATGCCATTATTAAAAGATGTTAGTGATTATTTAAATTCATTAGTCAAAATTATATTATAATTAGACTTACCAGTAGTATGAATAACTCCAGCTAATTTAATAATAAAATTAAGTACAATAAAATATAAATCTATTAAGACAAGAACTACATTACTTAAAGAATGTCACCCTTTAACAATCATTTACCTACAAATGAACTAAATAAAAATCAAATTAGAATAAGCTTTATACCTTCTTTAATGAGGGCATAATTATTTAGATGCAGCAAATATCCAACTATTAATTAAAAAGATAAATAAAGATAAAAAAGAAATTAATTCTATTTATACAATTCATGATTGCTTCGCGACAATTGCTAAGGAAAAGACTAGATTGGTTAATTAAATGTGCATTTATTGAAATCTACTACGAAATAAAATTATTTACTAACAATGCATGAGAGTATCATGACTCAAGTATTAAGTTATAGTGATACTGATTTATTTCAGGTTGAGAATAAAAAAGAGTTACTTCTAATTAGAAATAAAAAAAATAGATCTTCCTAAAATTCCTGATCCATTTGCATTTAATGAAGTTCGCTATTATTTCAGAAAAGGATTATTTAACTCACCCTATTTTATTCAATAATAATGATAAATAGCTTAATAGCTTAATAGCTTACATGATAACTTTTGATTCGAGTTGAGTAGAGTTGAGTTGATTTAAGTTAAAATTTAAACTTTTTTTTATTCTTATGCCGAACTTTACTTACTTTTGTACCTTTTTTCTTATTTTGTACCTTTAAATTTCTATCTTTACTCTTTTCTTTACTCTTTTCATTTTCTTTATTTATATGAATTTTTGTGAGGTTGTGTCTAAGTAAACACTTTTTATTAATAAAATTTAGTTTAAGAAGATTCGGAGGTAATTTATTTTATTTTATATTTTTATTTCAACTTTATTTTTATAAAAGGAAGAGAAGCGGAGCACAGTTTATTAATTTATTAAATTATTATTTTAGTTTAAATATAATTAATACTAGGTTATTTATTGAAGCGGTGTGGAGTATTTTTTTTATCTAATTATTTTTATAATAAATATATATATTACTTGGTTTTAAAGGAAGGGCGGTATCAAAACCACCTACGTAAATAGGCAAAAATAGTTACCAAAACTACCAAATAAAGTAGGCCTACTGAAGAAGAAGAGAAGATCATCACCAGACCGTGTGCAGCAATGACAACATTATAGATATTACCATTATTAATAATCTGGTTACCTGACGTCGACATCTCAAATTTTATCATAATAGAGAATGTAGTACCAACCACACCTGAGAATATGCCGAATACTAGATACATAATAGCTATGTCTTTAGCATTAGTTAAGTACGTTCAACGCAAGATCTATATGATATCACTTATATAATAATAAGGAATGTAATATAATATAATATAATAGTGTATAGTCAACAAATTAAGATAAGAGGATATAAACTCAACTAGTATTAGTATATTAAGATACATCAATAGATTAATAGGTATGATAATAGATACAGAATTATAAATTATGAATAGTATTGTGTAATAAACCCAGTAGTATTTATACTTATTTATAGATTTATAGTCAACTATAAGATATGTATTATTATTATAATTAATTATAGATTTAAAGCTATATACAGGACCAATATACTCAATAAAGCCTATTTCAATATATGATATATATCATAACTCATAGTAAAACCATAGTACATAATATACTTATTATAGATTGTATCTAGATAGAGATTAGACATAAGAAATTTATAAGCCTCATTATAAGTGTAAGAGAAACTATTAATAGTATAACCACAACTATGATAACAGTACATACCAATAATAAAACCTGTACTTGAAATACCAAAAGGTATTAGTTTACGTATCACTGAATAGTCAAATTCATAGTCATATACATATAGATTATTATGCACATAGATACTACTATTAAAAGCGTAATGACCTACACCAATATAAAGATCATTAAACAGATAACCAAAAGTAATACTAAGTATACTAAGTACAAACAGTGGTATATATACTATATAATCAATATCATGAATGTTTATGTATACATATAGACTACCTTTAGGTTAATAATTAAAAAAATAAAAGCACAAGCTTAGTAATATAAAAAGAGGTACAAAAAGCAGCACCTAGACTCATATAATATTTAAAATAAGTATTAAAGTCATAAGTATAGTTAGAGACCTCAATAATTACAACTTTACTATAGTAACCTGACACACCTGGTATAGCCATTAGAGCACAACTACCTATTATAATACTAATATAGACCATAGGTACAAAGAATCTAATGTCCTGATTATCATGATTAATATGAATAAGTAACCATAAAATTTAAATAGAAGAGCCTGAAAGAATTCTTGATTAATAATATGATAGATACACACATTATAAACACTAAGACTAACTATAAGATATAGATAACCCATCTGACTTATGGTACTATAAGTAGTACGTTTCATATCATTCTGATACATTCCTACCACTGAACCTATTAGACATGTATTACCACCACAAAATCCTATATAAATATAACATGTAGTACTAAACTCAAATATGTAACTAGAACGTATAATTAGATAAATACCAGCAATAACCAGTGTAGCTGCATGTAGTAGACTTGATACAGGAGTAGACAATAATTGGATTATCTGTTTGATGCAACATAATATATATAATATTATTAAATAATATAAGTAGAAGGGCCTAAAGGGGTGAGTATCAGAGTATAAGATATAAAATACTAAATAGTATATATCATAAATAGTATTCTCAAGTACACCAATAACAGGTATAAGGATGAGGAAGTAACCAAAATAGAATATAGTAATATAAACACCAATACTAGTATAAGGAGCTTCAACATGTTGTGAACCTACAAACATTAGTATAAAGAAGTTAGCAACAAACAGTCATAATATAAATCTATGTAGAGGTCTGTAAGTATTACCTCGTATATTACTAATATCAGTCAAAGAAAGTACTAGTAGTATCAAGATACTAGCAAACATAGCTATAACTCCACCAATTTTTATTCAATACTACGTAGATTAGCATAAAAAGGCATAAAATACCATTAAGGAAGTATACTAATAGGTGTAACCATGGGATTAGCTACTATTTAGAGATCTGAGTGACCAAGATAGTTAGGAGCATAGAACACAAAATAACCTATAAATATAAAATATAGGAATATTGTAATAAGGTCTTTATATGTAAAATAAGGATGGAAACTAAGACGGTCAATATTATTAGATGTTCACAGGAAAATTTTAGAACCATTATGGTGTATAGTTAGTATCTGAATACACGTTATAGCTAGTACGATAAAAGGAAACACAAAATAAATACTAAAGAAACGATTAACTGTAGCATCATTAACAGAGAACCCACCTCATAGATAATAAACAAAATCTATACCAATTCATGTTACTACAAACAGAAGATTAGTAATAGCAGTACTACCTCAATATGACAATGTACCCATATGTAGAACATAACCCATAAAAGCTGTAGCCATAGTAACTATACATATAACTACACCAATGAGTAAAACTACAAATCTAGGATGGTTATATGATCCATAATACATATCACGACCAATATGAATATACATAAAAATAAAGAAGAAGGATGCAGTATTAGCATGTATATAACGTAGTAGTCATCCATATCATACATCACGCATTATAGACTCTACACTAGAGAAAGCTAGATCTCATCTAGGATTGTAATGCATACTCAGGATTATACCAGAAATAATTTGTATTACTAGACACAGACCTAGTAGGAAGTAGAAGAACTGAGTAAGGTGCTATACCAAAATCAAGAGATGTGAAGTTATACAAATAAACAATAAACAATAAATTTAAAGATATTGATAAAGGATGATAAGGGAGTATTAAAGGATTGTATAAGAAAAATGGAGATAAGTATAATATATATAAATATACAATATAAGTTAACTTATTAGTAATAGGGATATATTGAAATAATAATTTATCAGAGTTTATAAATATATGGAATAAATATAATAAATAATAATATACATTAAATTATTAATAATAGATAAGAGCTTTATGTAAATAGCCAGTAAAATTAAATCAATAATATTTAGCATAGTATAACCTAGTTATAAAATTTATCTAATAAAATAAGTAAATTAGAATATGAACATAAGTAAAACAGAAATTAGTGTATTGGAAGTTTAATTAATTTTAGTTACTTTTTTAAGTTGGATTTTATTCAATAAAAAATTTTTTATTCTTTTTATAATTTATTTTATAATTTTATATGTAGCCTTTAATAATTTATATTAATTTTAATTTTTTTTTTTATTATTTAATTAAATTACTAATCTAGAAGTAAGTTTCTAAAGTTTTAATTCAAATTTTATTTGGTTTAATTTTATTAAGTTTACTAATTATTTAATTTACTATGTTTAGTTTCTTTATTTGTTTTGGATAGATTTTTAATCGAATGTTTATAAGCATTTTATCTGTGTGTGTGTTTATGTTTGTTTACGAGGAAGTATTCCATGTTTTGGTATTATTTTTAAATTTTAATTTAAATAGTACATTTTACTTTAAAGTTAATCCTTAAATTAATTAAATATTTTAATTATGGAATTTAAGCAAAGACTTAAGATATATTGTAAGATTTTTGTTGATTAAGTATGTTATTTAATAATGTTAATTTTATTAACTTAATTGGAATTTTATTCGTGTAGTTTTATTTGTAATTAGATTGTAAAATTTATTTTTTATAAAAATTATGAGATATGTTGTACAAATAGAATTTGTTTAAGTAAATTAGCTAAATTATAATATAAATGTTAACAATTGATCAAAAGATTTAGAGTTATTAAATAGTTAGAAGGTTAGTCTTTATAGTATTTATAATTATTTATTTAGTAAAGAATGCTTAAATTTTTTTAGGTAAGAGGAAAAGATTTTATAATTTTTACAAGTATAAGATTTATAGAGATTGAATTTTATGTAATGGCATTATTAAATGAGATGTGTTGGAAATATAGATAATTGATATTGTTTATTTTAATTAAATGTAATTAGGAGGAATACTCTAATACTATTTATTCTAATTATAATTAGTTATTGATATTTATTAATCCTTTTGATCTTTATAAGCTTATTTTTTTAATTAAAATTTAATTTATATTGTTTAATTTCGTCTATTTGAATACTAAAACTTGTTTTAATTCCTGGTTTGATTTAATTAGGTATAGCACTTATAACCCTTTATTTTTAAGCTAAATTTTTGGGATGTCTATTTTTCTTTTTTATTTTTTATGTTTTTAAATCCTTATGTTTATTTAATGGTTTGCTGGGCGACTTATATATTTATTATTATATATAATACGACTTAGGTAATTAGACTAACTACTACTAACTAATAAATACTAATTAAAGATTAATTCTGAATATGAGCATAATTCCTAATAATTAAAATTAATAATTAATAGCAACTAGAAATACTAAAACTAAAACTCATAAGACTACTTCCTGCCCAAATAGGGTAATACTAAATATAGAAATAATAATACAAAGCAATGGGCCAATTTACTAAAACTCCATGGGGGCTATTTAATAGAATATAAAATACCAAATAATTAGACAAATACATAGAACTAATTAATAATCTATCAGATAATCATAATCAATATCTACAAGTATTAATACATAAAACTAATTTATAATTTATCAGATAATCAATATAAATCTGTATAAGTAAAAACTAATAAGAATAAATATCTTACAATACATTAGAACCTAATTCATAATAAGAATAAATATATATAATATCATTATCTAATTCATAATCTTCCAAATAATCAGAACCGAGAATAAATTATATCAGTATCATTTCTAGATCATTTAAAGTATCAATATCAGTATCAGTATTCAGTATCAGTTTCATTATCAATATAAGTATATTATCATAATTAAAATTCATAATCATTATTTTTAATATCAGTATAGTATCATAATAATAAATTTATTAATATCTACAATATTAGTATAGTATCATAATTAACATAAAAAATATTTCGTATTAGATTAATAATTAAAATAATTCTAATTTAAATAGGTTTATTTTGTTATCTATTAGTTCTATTAATAGAAATAAGTAAAACCTTTAATTATCTAAGATTAATAATTATATCAAGTATTAAGGTATTAATTTTAATAAGTCATTTATTTTAAATAAATTTCCAATATATATATATAATATATAAAAATAGTTTTTAATTCTAGCCGGCTTTTTTCAATATTTTGTCTTAATGCATTAAATTTTTTTTTTTTTTTTAAACTATAGATGTAATTAAACCTCACAATAGAATATCCTAACATAACAATACTACATGTAACCAATAAAAATATTTTTATTAACCCAAGTAATTAATTAACTTTTAGCTAAATTATATTTTCTTGTATATCAGATTAGTTAGTTAGTCTTTAATATTATGATCTATTTCATAGTGACATCCTAAATGTAATTTAACCATGTATTTGATGTTATTAGTCCTCCTCATTTATAAAATTTTCATATGATGACTAATTAATTCCTCATAAATACCATTAAACTAAAAATAAAGGGTTAAACCAATGATTACTTTATCAAATTGAGCCTTTAATAGTCGTTTATTAAATGAATAAATAAAACCCATAGCTATAAAATTATAGTTAGTATTTTTATCAATTAAATTAAGATATTGGAATGATATGCATTTATTTTAAATGAAGTAAATAATTATGTATTACAGAATGTTTTTGTAGATAATAAATTTTAACTTTTAAAAATCTTCTAAATATCTACTTTTTATTCAACTTTGCCTCCATATTTAGATTCCTATTTGACATTACTATTTTCAACTCATTTAATTTTTTAAATTTTTTTAAACATAATTTTATTATTAGCTTTAATCTATTTATTAGATATATGTTAAATAGTAGTTTATAGCAATTAGCTTATTAACTCATCGTTTTATGTTTTAGATGATCTTTTTTTTTTTCAAAACTAGAGGATAAATAGCATTTATAACAGTATTTTTATACTAAGATAAATTACCTAAACTATAAATAGTTAGATCCAGCTATAAATATAGATATTTGATTTAATTTAGAAATAAAAATTTAACCATCGAGATTGTTAGATTAATTAAAAAAATGTCTAATCTTATCATTAAAATATATTCCATTAGATTAATTTATATTTTTACCTTTACTACAAATTACTGCATATATTTTATATAAAAATCTTTATTTGTTCTTCATTAAATTTAAATTTAAATTTAGTTCATAAAGCTTTAATTAAAGGCGTTTCCGCTTCTCTGTTTAAGAAAAAAAAAACAAAAAGAATTTATTGATAAAGCGAGTTTAACTATAAGACGCGCAGCTTAATTTCTTAAGATACTTTTTATTGATATAGGTAAAAACCAAAATTACTATTTTTAGTATAGACTTGCGAATAATATTAAAAAATATTCTTATTTAGTTCTGAAATGGATAATGCTATAAAGTATGGGTATAAGTTTAAAATACTAAGTGGTTACTTTAATAAATAAATAGTTTTCGATAAATTTGTTTTTTGATTTATATGAGTTAAGATTAACTTATCCAAAAGATAACTTTAAAAATTTGAGCTAAAATTTTATTGAATAGTCTATATGGGGTCTTTCTACTAAAAAAAAAACAGTATAAGATATAAAATTCTTTAATAAATTGAATCTAGATTTACTAGATATACACGATATCCTTAAATTAAATGATCATTTCATGGTTCAAACTAATGTAGATAAAACAACTTCGATGTTAGATAATGGTAGTCAAACAAATAATGTTAATATAGGTGTAGCTAGTTCTATTACTGCTAATGCTAAAATATTTTTAAGCCAATTAAAATAATAATAATAATGGATTAAAATTATACTATACAGATACAGATAGTAATTATACTAATCTAATTAAAGAGGAAATGAATAACTTGTATCCATATATAATTGATTCTAAAGGTTTAGGAAAGTTAAAAAGAAAATATGAAAATATCATAAATTTACTATTTTTGGTAACCCTACACTAAGTACAGATAGTAATCTAGATAATTATTTTGCTACTCGCCTAGGTAGTAAACAGTTAAAATTTTAATCTTATTAAAGTCTTAGTCTTATAATTAGTCTTATAAAAATATTAGTCTATTACCTACAAGAAAATAATCTATAAGGCAAAGAATAAAATTAAGGCAAAGTCATGGTTTTTCTAATAATTACCATATTTGTCTATCTTACTATTTTTCTACTTAATATCTTACTATCTAATTATATTACTATCTTAATATCTTATTATTTATAAGTAAACCCATTTTTAATAGAAAGCCAAGTACAAAATAATATAATTAATATTTTTTATATGTTTTTAATTTATCTTAAACCCTGGTTAATTAAAATTAGTAAGATCATATGCTAAATAAGTCCAATTAAACAAAAATAAAACAAAAAAGATTATTTGAGTTTGTCTGATACTAGCCTTAAATAAATATCTGATATACTAAGGTTGTGGCACACATATATATTTTATTAAGATATCATACTTAAGTTAGAAGTTCCAATTCTTTAATATAAAGGTAATTAATTAAATTAGACTGCTAGACTACTATACTGATAGACTGCTAGAATGCTATACTGCTATACTTTTTGTAAACCCCTTAAAAATTAAATTTAAAAGTCTAGGATTAATAGATTCAGTTTTTATTTTGAGTTAATACATAAATGAGTGTCAATTATATATATATAAGTTAAGTTGAAGATCGACCATCACATATACGCAGTAGCTCTTGATGCAGATACTAGAACATACTTTATGCTGCTACGGTAGTTATAGCCATTCCTACGAGTATTAAAAATTTTAGTTGAATTGCTACACTTTATGCTGGTGATCTTGTTATTGCTACACCTATGCTATTTGCACTAGGCTTTATTGCTCTATTTAGATTTGGTGTGCTATGTTAGTCTACATTAAATGTCATTATATACAGCACTCTATGTAGATTTGGTTTAATTCTTAACGATCCTAGAGACTATACATAATACTATTCTAGTTTTCTAGGTTGATGAAATAGTCCGAATTTTATTTATTTATTTGTAACAGGTGTAATCCTTGCTAATGCTAGTCTAGTTGTAGCACTTCATGATATCTATATAGATATATTACTACAAGTGTCATGATTAATTAAAAATTACTATTAGTAAAATGAGTTTAATAACTATGTATCTTATGATGCTTACGCTAAAATCTTTATTAAAAAGTGATAGACAGATAATACCGTGGTAACTATTACTTACTTATTGAGTACCGTAGAGACTGATGTAATTGGTAAATACCCTTTTTTTTTTTAAAAAATTTAAATACTTTATGTTTGAAAATTTTAATTAAGATAAAAATTATTTATATTTTTAGTAAGGGGTCGAAATTGGTAACCGAGCTAATTTTAGCTATTATTACTTTATTGTTTGTGGGTTCAAGTCCCACCACTTGCATTTTTATATATCTCTCTGCAATTTTCGTCTAATGGTAAGGTCTATAACTTCGGGTTATATTATTGGTGGTTCGACTCCGCCAAATTGCTTAACTTATCTCATTATAGGTTACTTATCTTTGATATGTATGTTTTGATATTTATTATCTTACTATCTTCTTTATTGGAACTGTTTAAATTAAGTATTTAATCTTGGTACAGTTTTAACGTTAAAAATTTTTTAGCACTATTTTAGTTTGTTACAGTTTAATGGAGATAATTAGAATAAATTATTAGTATATTGTTAGTATTTATCAAATGAACATAATAAATATTATATATATTACACTAGTTATAGTTAAGGCAATAAAATTAAATAATTTTAAATAGTTTATTAAGTAAATTTAATTAATGTAGATACATTCGAGAGAGTATATAAAATATAATATATATAAAAATAAGGTAAATACACAAGGGATTATAATAATAATATAATAGTTATAAGAGTCTATAAAGTAAGGTATAGTAACTATATAAAATAATAACTAAATACAATTAATTAATAATAAATATATAATATTATATACTAATTAATCCTAGGTTTATCAAATTAAAAATAAATAATAATTCAGTTAATATAACCAATAATTTAAAATAATAATCTCTAAAATTATTCAATTTACTATTATTATCTATTGTTACTTCTGATGGTTCTAATTTAGTTATAGTTTTAATTAAACTATTTCCTTTAATTAGTTTATATTATTGAAATCACACCAATCTAATAATTATTATTTATATCAGCTGATGCTATTATGATATTATTTTTATCGTTTACTATAGGTATATATATTATATATACAGATACCTTGTTTTATATTATTTTATAAATTAATAATACATAATTAGTTCCCAATATGTTTAATATAAATCATGAGGTAGAAATAGTTATTCAGTATCACTGTAGATTATTGGATTATTAGGTATGTTTTTATAAATTATAAATAATAATCTGGAATAAATTAACCTAGTGTGTCTCGCAACGCAAAAGGGTCAGCTATAGATCAATTTCATGTTCAAATCTTTTTATATTCATAGCAGTTATACTCGATTTGATGTTTAAACGGACGAGTTTACAAAAGGTTATTGATCCTGCGCGTATTTTCTGTGACCGTGTGTAATAGTTAGATTTTTTATCTTTATTTTGCTTTCTTTTTTAAAAATAGGATTGATATGATGAATATGGCAGTAATTTTCGTTTAGCATATAAAATATACGGGTTGTTTACAAATAGAATATAATCCTTTTTGGATGGCAACTAAATTTTTTTAGTGTTGGGGTTTTATGAAGGGAGTTATTCAAGTTGTGACTGGGATTGTCTTTGTTTTCATCATAGTTATGGTATTATTAGGTCCTCTTCTTTTAATTAAAAGCTTTAGAGTTTCGGGTGGCGATTAAGATACTACCGGTTTGCTTACTCTTGATTTTATTCTTTAGTTCGGGATGTAGGGAGTACGATTTATATTCTATAGCCATAAAATTTAATTTGAATTTCCAGATCCCTCCTCGTCGTATCCATTTACTTTATTAAAATTTTACACTTGTTCCGCTGCTTGCAGGAAAGTTAAACATTGCCTTTTCGGCGAAGGGTTCATCACTATATATTATCCTATCGTCTGCATATTGCAGTACCTTTACTTTCGAGCTTTGATGTAGTAAAAATTTTTAGTTTATTATCAAATACGATAAGATTGGTGATAACGGGTATCCTTGAGTTACTTAAAGATAGTAAAAGTTGGGTTTCCCTTTGTTTAGTCAGTCTAAGGAACGAAATAATTTAATTGCTTATCTAGCCTAGAGGTGGAAGGGTTCATCTCGTATCCTTTGTAATTCGTTGTTCCACGTTAAATCGTGTTTTAAGGTAGGTTTTTTAGTTTTTCGGATCTATAAGCATCGTTTGATTGATAGTGTCTATCTGCGATCTGACCTCTTCTGGATATTCTAGTTCTTTAATAGTGTCTTTAAGTAGTCTAGATTTATCTTATCAAAAATTTTTTGCAGGTCGAATTCATATATGTATTTTTGTTTAGTACTTCTTTATGTATTTGAGTTCAAGCTGTTGTTGTTTGTCGTTTTCGAATAATTTCCTTTTGGCTTTGGTAATACTATGTTTCATTATATTCTTGTAGAATACTGTTTAAGATTTTAAGCTCTACTCTTCATGCTCTATTCGAGAGTCCTAGACTTATAAGCTACCATCTGCCTTTTTTAAATGCAATCTCCAATAGCTATAGAGATGATGATTTAAGGTTAAGAGTCTTTTTATTATGTTTTTTACTTTTCTTAACCTCAACGTTATGTGCCAACCAAAAGCGGGTAAATACTTACTTAAGTTTAAACCAAATACTGATTATGTTATTAATTCAATTAAAGATAAAGTCCAATAAATACCTAACTCATAACATACAAGTATGTACGCTTCTACCAAAGACTACTTAAAAAAAATAGAAATAGAGCACACAAAATCCTACTATTAAAACCCAATTTTCAAATAACTACTTATTTTCCCATATAATTTTATGGAAACAACTAATTACTTAAGTAAAAGATACTAAGAGTTAAATAAGTTAAAATACTAAGACTAACTTAAGGTAAAAGACTTAAGACTTACTTTTTATTTTCTTTTTTACGTAATAAATATTAATATATAAATAAAGATAAATTATGGGATTAAAATTTTCATACTACTAAACCCGTTAAATTAGTTCTGTATATAAAATATAACTATCTAATTCGGCTATAGCTATCTAATTCGGCTCTATACAAAGTAACTTAGACGGAGCCTTAACTAATTCTAATAGATAAGTCTAATACAAACTATAGTTCTATAACCCTAATTCGACTAGAACTTTAATAAAATCTTATTAGTTAAATAACTTATTTTCCTAAATGTATATAAATATAGGGGTATTTTAATTTAAATCAATTAATCTAGTATTTAAGAAATATTATAATAATAAGACTACCTTTTTCCTTTGGCTTGGGGTGTTTTCTTTTTCACCATAAATTGTAATATGTGTAAATTGATACATCTTTTTCAAATAGATTAACTGATCTTTTCATAAATAATATTCTGTTTATCATTTGTTAAGGATGTTAATTTAGGGTTAATTACAAGAGGTAGTAACGTAAAGTTCTTGTGTGATGTTAGCAGATTTGGATTAGTATTATTTACTAAATAAGAATTCGGAGTCGTAGTCGTATTTATTAACCCTGTTATTTTTAATTTATAAGATAGCTAGAATTTTGTCAAATTTTATTTGTCGTAAGGATTTTATAAGTCAACTCTGGTTGCTTTTAGATTATTTTTAATGTTCCATATTTCTTATGCTCAAATACAATTATAAAGATATGTATCAAAATATAGTGAAGTAATAAGTTTATTAGTTAAAGGCATTTGCATTTGCATATTAAAATAATTAGTCATCAATTTTATCCTATTAATTTGCTTAAATAAGGATAAACTAAAAATAAAAATATAAGCTTAATAATTATACTGATTAAGAGTATCAGTTTCTTTTTAATTAGATTATACGGTTTTGTAAATAGATGGCAGTTTTTTGATTAATAGATAAGGTTTTAGACTATAAGTTTCAGTCTCAGGAGTGTATCTTTGAGTCTTTGTATTAGTATTTGTTATAGAAGTCTCAGAATCTGAAAAAATATTTGTCTTATTAGTCAAGTTCTTATATCAGGTGGCGGTGTCGCTGGCTTGTAAATTTACAAAAGTAAAGTTCTTCTAGCTAATTCCATAGAAATAAATTTATCAATTAGTCTAGTAATAGAAGCCATTATCGAAAGTCTTATAAGGTTTCTTCTTATACCTAAATCAGCAGAATTATGGCTTTTTATTTTTTCATAATATTTTCTCTATGAATTAAATTTGCTCCCATAAATTTTAACCTTTTTTTAAATTAGTTAAATTAAATTTGTCTATGTTTAGTTCTAGCTTTATTTTTTTTTTAGACTTATCTTCGTACGTTACGTGGATGATTTTGTTATTATGATTAATTATCTCTCTGAATGGAAGTTTTTTCATTTGTTGAAAATTTATCTTTTTAAGTGGAAGTTTAAGGTTTTGATTTTAAGTTTGCATTAATTAAGGAATGGGTTTGAGATTTAATATTTTTAATTATTATATATTATATTAGTAAACTTTTTTATTTTAATTCTTATTTTAACATTTGTAATCTTTTTAGAACTTTTTCTTTATTTAAACTTTGTATTGATTTAAATTTCTGTGAGACAGATGCGGAATGTTATATTTAATTATTATTTTTATTTATTTTTATAATTAATTTTTATTAATTTAATATTTTGTATTTGTTACCTGTTTCGAGTTGCCTTGAACAATTGACTTTCCTCATTTCTATATTGATCTCGTAATTCGGGTTGTAGTTTATAAGGTTTATAGTTTATCCCTAAGAATTTAACCCTAAAGTCGGTAAGCCACTTGCCGTTATGTCTTATCCATTTGCTTTTCGAGTAGTTGATTCATATTCCACTCGAATTTGGAAAAGTTAATAGAGTTTCGGGAGTTAACAAATCTAGGTGTAGACTATTCCATCTAGAAAAATTTTAGAAATCGTAATTTGGCGGTTTGGTGTTGTAATAGTATCTTATTTATTATCATATTCGAAAGAGTCGAAAAAGTATTAATATTTCACAAGAAAAAAAGGGTATTGGAATACAAATTAATATAATAAATAAATCAGATATTGATTTAAGTAGATCAGTTACAGCTTTAATTGAAGGCATAATTTTATTATTTCATTAGATGCTTCTTGTATTCAGGAACTTACATATGACTTATTTAATTTTTTAATAAATAGGTATTAAATTAGAAAGAGGTAGAATTAGCCACTAAAATTTAATAGAATAATAATAGATAGATTTTTAAAGGGTTAATTTATTAATTTAAATCCTATTTAATCATCATCGAGTTGTTATACAAGCTTTAATAGTATTAGTCATAGTCATCACTATTAAAAAATTGGTTTTAAAAAATGACTAGCTTTAATTTATAGTATACCTCTTTATATTCATCCTGATTTCTACGCTACAACGTCAACAATCTGATTTTGTTAAAAAATAATTTAACAGCTTTATTTAGTTCTATGTATTTTAGAAAACCTTATTTAACTATTATACATACAAATTTATTTTTTCAATTAGCTAGTAATATAACTATATAAGCATGTCCTTTTGAATATGAAGTATTATCTATATTATTTAGATTTATAATTTGATTTGGAGTTGGAGTTGGAGTTGGAGTTGGAGTTGGAGATGAGTTGCTTGTAAAATAAAGGAATAATTATTGGGTTTTATTATGAAAAAAGAGAAGGAAAACTAAAAAAAAGAATAGAAGTACTAGTACTTATTAAAATATTAAATTTAGGTCCCTTTCATACTTATTGAGGCTGGAATGAAAATAAAACAAATTTGAGGTTTGGAATAATAAAAAGAGTTTATTATATTTTTTTTTTAACTTCCTATTTCCTAAATAAGAAATAAAGATTCAATTACGATTCAATATACGTACCAAAGGGAGGAAAATTTTTAGTTAAAGTACTAATAAATAATCTATATAAATAAATATACAAAGCTTTTGTTGTTACTAAATTAGAAAGGATAATTAAATTTAGACTATTTTCGATTTTTGCTTAAGGTTAATAAAGTATATACGTCCGACAAGGAGGATTAAGCTAAAGTGGCAAAAATAATGGATATTTATATTTCGACCAAAGCTAATCTTATTATTGTTCGAATTTTAACATAGATAGGTATTTATCAAAAGATACACTTTCTACACATATTGGCATAAAACCATGGTAAACTCCGCTTGGGTAAAAATAGTTGTCGCCTACAAGACCCCCAGGTGATCTAAACGTGCGCCTTTCAACGCAATGAGCCATACTCCACGATTTATAATAATTATTAATAGGTACAGAAAAATTATTAATAAAATATTACTATATCCTATTAAATATTAACGGTTAGTTTTGCTATATTTTTATATTTATAATTCTCTTCTATTCTTGCTAAATTTTAGTGTTGAACTATTACTACTAATTTTTTTATTTTGTATTGGGTTTGGGTTTAGTTAAAGAGGATATTGAATTCTTTCAGTCTATGTTACAACTTTCATGGCAGAGAGTTAAATTGTCTATTTTATTATTTTTGCTTATTTTAAATGCCTCTTTATAATGGCAAACTATTTTATTTTGGTCTTCATCTAGATTGAAGTAGTCTTTACATAAATAACATTGTACTACGTCCCTTTTCCAGAATGCGTCGAACATAAAGTATTTTTTTTTTTTGTGCAATGATGTCAGTTTTAAGGATTCCTTAAGTCACTGGTCTTTATTATCATATACATTGGTTTTCAAAAGTGATCTAGAAGGAGCAAACACAGAAAAAGCAAGTTTATTGATATTTGCGGGCCATTTTAGTATGTTCAACTTAGGTACCTGATATATGTTTTGTTATGAGTCTTTAAATGATAATCCGAAAAAAAATTTAACAATTTTTTGTTATGGCACTTGAACTAGCATTTGCATTTTAACTTTCGTGCTTAAAAATTTTAAGTCGAATTGCCTCATCAGCATTGAAATCAAGATTGTGGTGTCGCTTTATATTACCTAATAACATATATTGATTATTTAGTAAAAAAAAAAGTAGAAGCTTTGGGATGTTTCTTCCGCAATCAAAATTTGATTATGTCGTATAGGAACTTCTTGAATGAAGATAGCGTTCCTGCTGAATTTATTTTATTTAAAAAGAAATAAATAACCCATCCTGTGATCCTAGGTTTAAGTTTAGCTATTAATTCAAAGGCTGTAGTATTTAAATACTTTCTAAATAGGTCGATTAGGGATTTTTTGAATGCTTTGTAATTATCGGGTGAGGGATAAACGTATAATTTAGCTCTTTTTTCTAGTCTTTATTCGTGTTTCTTATGGTGTAAGTATTTATTCCTGATTTGATTAGTTCTTGTAAAATAGTTAAAGGTGTATCCTAAAAAGTTAAATGAAGTGTTAACACCAAATTCTATGACTTTGCTTTTATCTGGTTGTATTTCCAGACCTCTCACTTTTAATATTTATATTATTTTGGTTTGAATTATATTTAATAGTCTGGCTGAACCCGAGAAAATTAAAAATCGTACGCAAATTTAACAATAATGCAAGCGATACTTATATTTTGTTCTTTTAAATTTTTATCCTTAGAATTTATTGAAACAGCTTTAACGGATAGTCTGAAACCATCTATTTATCTGAATCTGATAGCTGCACGCTTTGTAAAGTTTGTATACTCTCTTTTGTGCTTCTTCCTGGTTAGTTTTCTTTCCGTTCAGAGTAAAATTAATAAGTAAATGGTTAATTATTCCTCCTTGGGCTTCTATTCAATTATACCTGAGACTTTAGTTTCGTTAAATTCAATTAATCCGGCTTTTAATCATCCCTTTAGAATAATTCTATATTTAGGAGGGATAGAAACGTTTGTTAACAATCAGTCATGAGTTTTTAAATCAAAGCATTTCCTAATCTCTGCATCTCAAATATATTGGGTGTCTATTGTACGAGTTATTTTATAAACTTTTTGTAAGGCTTTTTGTAGTGTATAAAAATACATACTTGAAATATTCTAAGTAAAAATTAATCTAAAAAAGATTTAAATATAAATTTTAAAATAAAAAGATAATATAAGTTATTAGATTTTGCGCATATTCTTACTCTCCATCTACATACTAACTTAATAACAAAAACAAAAAAGATTAAGTAGCCCTTATAAAATTTCCGTATTTAAAACTATTTTATTTAGTTTATAATAATTTGTTTTATAAGGTTATGGTTGAATATAGGGATTTTGGTTTAAGCTAATCAAAATTGATTGAGATAATGAGTTTTAAAAATTACTGATTTTTTGTATTATTTTTGAGTTTATAATTTTTCACTAAAAACTTTACTTATTTTGCAATAAAATCTATTGCTTTTTCTTCATTTTAATGATTATAGGATAATGAGCTTATTTACGTACTTTTTAATGTTTTTAATTTTATATAAAAATAAGATCTAGAGGGTTTAATAACTAGGATTTCCAATATTAAATGAATAATTTTTAAATATTTTTAATTAAATACGGTAAATTATATCCAGGAGATTAAAATTGGAGATTAATTTATAGTGAACGGGTTGTGTAGTCCGTCTCAGCTATCTCTGTTTGTCTTTAAGCATACTGATATAAATTCTGTTTTAGATATTGTTTACATTAGGTTAAAACACGTGGCTAAGCTCGATTCCTGTGCTCTATCAAACTTATGTGGCACATTGGTAACTAAACGTAACCAGTTAATTATATTGTTTAATTACATTATCATTTTTTAACCTTATTAAAACTAACCATATAATCTTATATATTAATTAAAAAGGCTAGTAAAATAATTATGATTTACATTTTTTGAACATTATTAATTTTGTTGCGGTTTTTGTTCATTAAACTATTGAGATAGATAGCAATCTACAGGATACAGGAGTGAAGTTAATCAGGAGAATGAAAAATAATAATTATTGAATGTATCTCCAGATGTTGATTGATATTTTGATTAGCATTAAACAAATGAATAAAATTTATTATAGTTAAACATAATCAATACAAGAAAGTTATAAAATTATAAATTTATAAAAGGGCTTATGAAATGTTAGCTAGATATAATAATATATATATACTCATAGAAATTATACTACATTGACTAGAAATAAGAAAAGAAGTTTTGATTTCGAGATTAGAGATGTACTTAAATTATAGCTAGTATTTACTGAGCTAAGGTGAAAATAAGAACTCCATTTATAATAAGTAACAAATAAAAACTAGGAAATAGTAATAATTAAAGAAACTAGTTGATGAAAAACAATATATATATTAAAGATTTGGATACCAAAGTTAGTTCAGAATAAATTTTTAATGTCAATTAGAGTTAATTTAAAAAACCTTTACCTTACATTTAATTAATAAGGATATACATAATATCAAAAAAGAAAATAAAGAAATAATTGATAAAGTAGTAAATACTAAAGTTAAATATCAAGATCTGGAACTGATCATATAAACTAGTAAACTAATCAATTTAAGTTATCAAATTTAAATATTTGTAGCTAATTACCTTGATCTTCATTCATTTGTAAATAGAAAGGACTATGTAGTAAGAGTTGAAGACAAAGATAAATTAAATATAATATTGAACGATATTAATATTACAAGAATAGTTATTTAACTTTTGTGCCTTTATTTAAATTTTATTCTCTATTAATCATAATTAGTAAACCTATATTAATAGTTTTGTAATAAATCTCAAAGGTGACAACTTGAAGAATTCGAACCTCCATTCTTATAATCCGAAGTTAGACGCATTAACCGCTTAAGCTAAAGTTGCAAACAATACAATGATTGATATATACTATCTTATTATATTTACTGCAAATAGCAGGACTTGAACCTGCAAAGTGTAAACTACCGTATTCTAATTACGGCTTGGCTAGCCTTTTAACATATTTGCTTAGCTTAGCATAGATTAGATTAAATTTTTTATTATAATTATATAAGTTATAATTAGTAGTATTTCAAGGGTATAATCTGCAGTATATTAGTTTGACTCATTTATATCCACATTTATAGGTTTTTTAAAAATTGATAAAACTTAAATAGATAAATAATCTTAATAATTTAACTCTAAGTCATCAAAGTATTTAATCTTATAATACTAAAGTAAAAATAACAACTATAAACTTATAAAAATTACAATAATTAAAACATAAATCAATTTTATTAAACTATATTTATTAATAATCAAAACTAATCCAGAATAAAACTAAACCCCGCAGGCTCTTTTTTATAATCACTAATATTAAAATATAATCTTTCAAATTATAATCATAATCAGTAGGTTAATACCATTTATTAAATAATATAACCCTTTTTAACTAATATAATCTTAAACTAAACTAGTTTTTAAAATTTTAACTCCTTTATATTAATAGTAGAGTAATCGTCTTCTAATCGATTAGTACAAGTGCGAATCTTGTAAGGGGTCAATATATCCCTTAACTTAAATATTTTTTATTTAGCTCCTTAATATGTATTTTATAGGTTTTTCACTTTTTCTATTAGTTTGATATAATAATATATAACTATCGAATTTAATCCACCAAATTATACACATACTATTATAGTAATTTTACACTATCTCCGTTTCCAGCTACTACACCTTACATTTAATATCTTACTTATAGGTTTATTAAGAATGAATAATAAATTTTATATAAAAAAAATTATAAAATAATATAGTCTTAATTATAATTATACTCTTAGTCTTATTTGTTATAGGGTTTTTAATAATAAGTATTAACATATAAAATGTTATATTGCTTAAAATACTTTTTTTTTTTTAATATATTTTTATACATCTGCACTTTTGACACTAATTTAATGTCTAATCAGATATACTTTTTAAGAGAATCACTCTAATACATCACGTTAAAGGATCTTTTTTCCTTGGAAACTAAATTCGTCAAATCCAATCTATTTAGTTAAAAATATTAATATATTACCTAACAATATCATTAGAAATTTTAATATCATAAATTCATGTTTAATGTTATTATTTCAAAAAGAAACCACTTAAAACAACCTGTCATCATTTTATTATTTATCAACCACTCTATTCTCACTCAGTTATCAATCTATTATATAGATTTTATTTTATACTTATATTTATAGGAACATTTTGTTTCTTATTTTATTTACTTAAAATTATATAATGTTAAATATTTATTATTTATATACTATTTTAATACTATTCTATAGTTTTACTAAGAATGTAGAATAAGTAATTATACTAGTTTATAGGTTTATGTATTTCTTTATTTATTA
>Ga0153973_100024_pt1 | contig 25014 bp, 8 predicted proteins | sample TSGA057MetaG_FD_104700 | JGI IMG/M metagenome (GOLD analysis project Ga0153973, IMG submission 104700) | Attine ant fungus gardens microbial communities from Georgia, USA - TSGA057 MetaG | ecosystem: Host-associated > Fungi > Mycelium > Unclassified | place: USA: Georgia, Yuchi Wildlife Management... | reverse complement strand
TTTTTTTTAATAAATTGGATTATACAGAAGAGATAATGCGATCTTGAGTAACGTAAAAAGAAGTTATAAGACTTATCGCCGTATGCTAAAGGTTTTATATAATTAAAATTATACCCCTAGATTTATACAGTATCTAAGGTTATTAATGAATATTTTTAACTTATGAATTATTATTAAATAGTCTACATGTTTAGAGCTAGAATTAATAGATATTATAATTTTTAATTATCCTTTAGAATTATTAATTATATAACTGTACCTTAAACCGAGTCAGGTTAGCTAGTAGAGTATACTAAGCCGTTGAGCTAATACTTGTTAAGGAACTCGGAAAATTTGACCTGTACTATGACAACAAAGGTAACCTTATTTTTAAATAACAAATAGTTAAATTTATAGTGTGTCAAAAAATTGGAGTTTACAACTTTGTACCAAAAACACAGGGTAAGACTAATCGTCAATGTATAATTTGTGTCGCCTGCCCAATGCTTCATTAAGTAAAGTAAAAATTAAGAAAGTGTTTTAAGCTGATTTGAAGTGAATGGCTGCTTTAACTTATAAAGTAATAATGTAGCGAAATTCCTTGTCTATTAAATGTAGTACCGCATGAATGGCTAATGTATACTCGCTGTCTCAACAAGTAGCTCAGTGAAATTGAATTCGATGTGCAGATGCAACGTATAAGCTGGTAGACGGAACTAAAACCATATTATTCGATCTAATAATAATGTGAAGAATAACCACCATATATTCCATTATATGAGTATTCCTATAAGAGGTATGCTATTATAGTATTAATTTACTCTAAATTCCTCCTAAATCCATATTATTTTATTTTATTTTACCCTTTATTTAAATATTTAAGTTGGTAGACTAGTTATCTATGAATAACTTTAGCTAATCCACAATTAAAGCATATCAACGGCTAATATTATTTTATCTTTTATATATATTATTATTTAAAGTAATAGGATATTCCCGTATTCTATTTAATGGTTATATAATCAATTGTTTGTATAGTGGAATTCTAAGGATAACAATAAGGTATTATTATTTCAAGTGGGTAAGACCAATATGTTTCTGTTTCTTTTTCTTTAATAAATTTATCTTAGCCTTTAAAAAAGAATCTTAATTGTAAAATTAGTTTATAACTATTGCTTAAAGGATGTTCCAAAAAGCTAACGACTTAGTTTAATTTTAAGTATATGCCTACTTGAAACTTACTCTTATATTAGGAGTATGACCTATATTCTATGAAAGTAGTACGTATAGTTCTTAGAGGGGAAAATTATGTGAATAATCTACCTATCTCAACAGATCCTATGCAGCTTTACTATAGTTTGTTATTAAGGACATAATCTACAGGTGTAGAATACAAGGGAGTGACTTATGTTGCAACAATTGAAATACCTTGACTGTATTATTGTGACCTCTTATTTTATTTAATTTTATTAAAAACAGTAACATTTTTGATAGTTGTAATGGGGGTCTAATAAAGTTTAAGAGAACTACAAAGGTGTGATTAAATTGGCCATAAATCAATTAACTATGTATAGTTTTATAAAGAATAATGATATAATCATGCTTAACTTTAAGACCGATGGCTTAAAAAAATGTGCAAACATGTAAGAGTGATCCGCTGATACTATTTGGAAAAATAACAGCTCAAGAGAAATAAAATTTAAATAACCCTTGGAAGTGAGTGTCTATTAGTCCTTGACCTATATATGTATTCTTCGACCTAATGATACTGGCTATTAATCTAGTGAATTATCTACATAATAGTTATAGTTTTATTGGTACTAGTAGTCTTATACAGGTCTTTAGTTTGATTAATCTAGTGCTTGGTATCATACTATGACTTAGAGATATCAGAATTGAATCTAGTTACCTGGGACATCCTACAGATAAACCTATATTAAGTATGGCCTAGTTTTAGTTTTTATCTTTTTCTAGTAACAGATATTTTCTTTTGATTGGTGCCTTCTTACCGTTTTAGCTTAGTAGTCTAGTGCCTAATGATGATATAGGTAATATATGACCTCCTATTGGTATTCATGCTATTTATCCTTTTGATTTACCGCTACTTAATACTAACCTACTACTGTCTAGTGGTATAACTATAACTTATGCACATCATTATATGATAGGTAAAGATCGTATACATAGTCTATATGACTATTGGTTATCCTACTATTTGCTGTTCTATATGTGTACTTTCAATACATTGAGTATAGTACTAGTAGTTTTAGTCTTAATGATAGTGTTTATGGTACATGTTTCTATTACACAACTGGTCTACATGGTTTCCATGTTAATATAGGAACACTTCTGATTCTAGTATCAAGTTATCGGGTATATGCGTATCAAGTTACTAATAATGTACATGTGGGTATTGAGTGTAGTATCCTATACTGACATTTGTTATCTCTTATATTGTTTCATCTAATTTTTATTTGTATTAATAATATTTAAAGATATTTAATTAATTGGATATTAAAGATAAAGATTAAACATTTACAATATTATATATATGAGTATTAGAATTTATTTAAAAAATAATTAAAAGACTAAGGTTATTTAAGACTAAAAAGAGAGAGGATTATAAAACTATTGAATGATTTAAATAGAAGATGAAAAGAATAACTGATTATTGTATAACGTTTAGTGATGGATGATGTTGTTATAAATTATAACTAATGTTTTATGATTTAAGATTTATGTGGTAGATTACAACTATAGGATAGAAATTTTTATTGGAGACGCGGATTATTTATTTATTAAAATTTAATTTAATTTTACTTGGTAACTATAGTAATGCGAGGTTATACTTTAACAAATATAAATTTACTTGGTATTATAGTAGATGCAAAGTTAATATTATTTTAAATAATTAATTTTTAATTTTATTTTTAAATTACTTGGGTGGTAAAGTATGTATTAGTTAATACTATCTAATTAAATTAGATAAATAATGGTATTACTCGGTAACTATAGGTATGCAAGTTAATACTATCTATTTATTTAAATAATTATATTTAATATTAGGAATTAGTTGGGATGCGAAGGTTAACTATTAATTACAAATTAAATAAAATTTATTACTAGGTATAATAGGAGAAGCCTGATAATAATATATTTATTAATTAATAATATTGGTATTAAAGGAGATGCAAATTAATACTAATTTAGTATATAAAGTTATATAATTATTACTTGGAAATTATAGTTGACACAGGTTTATAACATTATTTACTATTTTTATATAAATTATTTTTATCTGGATATTATAGTAGATGCAAGTTAATATTATCTATTAAATTTTAAAACTTTATTAATTAGTAGTTTGTAACTATAGGTAAACAAGTTCATAATAATAAATCAAATTTAGTTTGTAGTTAAGGTGACGCGGGTTATATTATTCTAATAAAATATTATATATTTAGTTATATTTTAACTTGGAAATCATAATAGAGTTTATATTATTTAATAAAATATATTTACTTGGTATTAAATGGATACGCGGATTTACAATACTTTATTATTAATTTTTATCTAAAGTTAAATTTTACTTGGAAATCATATGTTACACAGGTTAATCTTATTTATAATTATTAAGTTAAATTTACATGGAAAGCATAGTAGATTCTAGTTAATATTCTTCTATTTTAATTAACTATTAGTTGGATACTACAGGTATATATTATATATACAATTAGTAAGGGTATTATAGTACCCACAAGTTAACATTACTTTATTATTTATTAATAAAAATACTATTTTTAGTATGTTACTATAGTGATGCAAGTTTACATTAATTTAATCTTAAATTTTATTAAATAAAATAGTATCCGGATATTAAAGAAGAATCGCAGGTTACATTCTTGTGAATAAAATAAATATAATATATACTTGGGAATAATAAAAGACACAAATAATACTATCTATTTATTAAATTTTAGTTGGAAATCACAGTATACACAAGTTAATATTATTAAATTATATTAATTATTAGTTGTTATTAAAGGTGACACGAGTTAATACTATTTATTTATTAAATATTTCATTAAGTTAAATTTTAATTGGAATTAAAGGAGACACAGGTTAATATTAATTAACAAAAAAAACTATTACTTGGTATTAATGGGATATGCAAATTAATATTATTTATAAATAAAAATAAATTGTTATTAGTACTTGGTAACTAAAGTAGATACAAATTAAGATTATATAAAATAATATAAATATTTTTCTACTAGGAGAATAAAGTAGACGCAAGTTAATATTATCTATTAATAAAATTAATTAAAATTAATTACTACTTGGTAACTATAGTTATACATATAAATTATAGCTATTATTTTTAATAATTATTAGCTTAAACCCCTAGGATAAATAAGATTATATTATCTATAAAATAAATTTATTACAAAAGTAAATATTACTAGCTAGCTATAGTGATAAAAATCACAATTTTTATAAAATATTATATAATAATTTATATTACTTGGTAACTATAAGTGTACAGGTTAATACTATTAAATAAATTATATAAATATAATTAGTACTTGTAGATTACAATGGTGCGCAGATTAAGTTACCCTTTAAGTTATTAAATTTAAATATTAGCATAATATTAATTGGAGGCGAAGCGTCTACTTTGTTTACTTTTTATTTTCATTTATTTTAAATAATAAAAGCATAAAAGTTGGAAGGGACTAGGATTCTAATAAACTTTTTTCAAAAATTGAATAAAAAATTCAGTAATAGTTGGAAAGGACACGAAGTTTACTAAACCTTTAATTTAATTTCTTTTAAAGAATTAGTTAATAAAAGTTGGAAGGAAAACGAGAATTAATAAATCTATTAAGATTAACTTTAAACTTTTAAAACATTTAATTTGTTTACGCATATGATACCGATAATATGATTAACAATATAATATTTATATAATTATTACCTAAAAGATGAAAGGGGGAACTAACTCTATTTAAACTTTAAATTTATTTAAAATAATTGTATACAACTAGCTAAGGCAACGAGGTTCTATGCAAAACTGTATTTATTACAAAATACAAAATATTACATAAAACATGGAATGATAACGAGTTAAATTAAATCTTTATTTAAATTTAAATATTAATTACATACAAATCGGTAGGGCAAGTAACTATAATAAACTTTTTTTAAAATATTTTAACTATTAAATATAGTATACTAGGAAAGGAATCTGAAATTAATCAAACTTTTTTTTTTAATTTAACTTAAATATTATTTTAATAAACTTGTAGGAAAACGAGCTATAATAAAGTTTAGATAAAATCAATATTAATTGAATAATACTTGGTAAGACAACGACTTCAAATAAACTTTTATTTCATTAAATATATATTTAATATTAGTTGGAATGGATTAAGAATATATGAAATCTTTATTTAATTTCTTAAATTTATTATTTACAGAGTATTTGGAAGATACACGGGAAAGAATCTTTTAATTTAAATATTATTTAATATTCTAGGTAAGGAATCGAGTTCTACTAATTTTTAGTTATTTTAATTATTAATTTAATATTACTTGAAATGGCAACGAGGTACTAATAAATAAATAAATTAATTTAGTTATTAAATACAGAATAGTTGAAAAGGAATCTAATAATAATAAATCTTTTTTAAATTTAATTAAATTATTAAGTATATATTACTTGGTAGGGGAATCGACAATCATAAAATGATTTAAATTAGCATTATTAAATAAAACTAGGTAATTAAACGATTTCAAGGTAAACTTTATTTTAAATTAAATTAGTTACTTAGTCTTGGAGTATAGAATGCGCGAAGTAATATTATCTTTAATAATAAAATATTAGTTAATTAAGCATGGTAATAAGTAGCGCTAAGTAAATTATTCTTTTTATTTAAGTGATTAAGTATCTAGTTCCGGAATGTAGTATACGCGCAGTTACTTTTTATTACTTAAAATAAGTTTAATAGTTACCTAATCTTGGAGTATAGAATACGCGCAGTTAATATATATAATTTAGGTTAATAGGTACTTAGTCTTGAAGTTAAGAATGAGCTACTATTATCTTTATTTATTTAAATTATTAGTTAATTAGTTTTGGCATGTTGGGTGTGCGTAGTTACTTATTTATATTTAATTAAAATTAATTAGCCTAGGTAAATAAGGAGGGCGAAGTTACTAATATTTTTATTTTAAAAAGTTATTAGTTACTTAATCTTGGTATTAGTATGCGCGGAGCTAATATTTCTTTTTTATTTTGTTAATTAGTTACTTAGTATTAATAGTAATATGCGCGAAGTTAGCTAATTATTTTTTTATAAACTAATAAGTTATTTAAGAATCTTTTGGTATATCATATGTGCGAAGTTAGCTATCTATTAATTAGGTTAATAATTTAATTAGTTATGGTAAGTAATGTGCGGGCAGTAATTAATATTTTTATAATTTATACGATTAATTGATTAGTTCCGGTAATGAGTAGCGCGCAGTTACTATTATTATTAATTTTAGTAATTAATTTAGCTAGTCTTGGAGTGTAGAGTGCGCGTAGCTATAAATTTTTATTATAAATTATCGTTAATAGGTTACTTAGTCTTGGTGCTAAATAGCGTGCAGTAACAACTATTTTTATAAAATTTAAACTATTAATTAATTAACCTTGGTATTAAAGTATGGCGCATTTACTTTTTAATTATTAATTAAATTAATCAGTTACCTAATCTTGGATTATAGTATACACGGAGTAACTTTTTATTATAAAATTTTATGTGTTTAATTATTTAGCCTTTGTAGTAAGTAGCGCAAAGCTACTATTTATTTTTTAATTATTAAATTATTAATTAATTAGTTTCGGAAAATAAGATGTACGGAGTAACAATATCCTATTTATAATGTAAACTATTAGTTACTTAAGCTTAAAACATATAGTGCGCGAAGTTAATACCTTTTTATTTTTATTTTTATTTATTAAACTAATAATTAATTAGCCTTGGTAATAAGAAGTAACCTTTATAAAATTTAAACTATTAGTTATATGGTCTCGGTAATAAGTAGCACGCAGTTACTGTTTATCTTTAAAATTTAAATACTATTCATTAGCCTTGGAGTTTAGTATACGCGCAGTTACTAATTATTTTTAATTATTTTAGTTATAAGTTATTTAGTTCCGGAGTGTAATGAGCGCGGAGTAACAATTTATTTGAAAATTTAAGTTATTAATTTAATAACCATGGTAAAGAGTAGCGCGAAGTTAATATCTTATTTTATTTTTATGTTAATAATTTATCTAGTCTCGGAGTGATAGAAGCGCGCAGCTATTACTATTTTAATTTATTTATTCTATTTTTAATCAATAACTTGTAGTTTTTTATTGTTTTAAATTTTAGGACTTTCACTGATAATCTTTTTTTTTTAATTATTTAATATCTATTTTAACAAATGAAATAGTTATATAGTATAAACATTACAAATAAAAAAGTACTTTTATACACAGATTTCTTTAAAAGAAAAAAGAAACAACGAGTAACAGAATATAGTTTATTTAAAAAAGTTATTTAAGTTTATTATTATTTACGGAGAGTTTATTTCTATTATTTTATTTATTATTTGATTATTTTAAATTAAATTATTTAATTATTATATTAATAGTTTTATTATTTTAATATTTATTATTATTAAATATTTTATTAATATTTTTTTAGTTATGAAAGTTTTAATTAACTTTATTTATTAATTATATATTTTATATATATCCAGAAAATACCAAAATTACTATTGTTTTTCTTTATTTACTTTATTATTTATTTATTATTTATTGTTTATTGAAATAGGTACTTTACCTAAATTATCTTTAGGAGTACGGTACTATACCGTTAAATAACTAATATTTAAATGAGTACGTGATTATATCTAAATTACTATTCTATTTTAGTAAAGGGAAAACTACTTTAATTCTTTTAAAGACGTGGATAATACTTAATTTATTTTTAAAATGTATATTTTTTATATTTAAAAGCAGAGTACAGCAAGCTAATTATTGTTTCTAAGAAGAATACCTAAATTTACTTTATATCTTGAGTACGGGAGTTTACCAAATTTTACATAAGAGAAAGGTTAATACAATATTTAATTAGAAGTCTATGGTATCTGTATCTTTCAGATTATTTTAGCTAAGTGTACATATTTGATATCTAATGAGAAGCAAACATATTATCGTATAGTAAGTTTTATAAACTAACCTCTTAATTTTTATAATATTTATTTATAATATGGTTAGCAACAAATAGAAGGAAAATACAGTGCTTTAAAAAACTATTATTGAGTTATAGTTAGATGTAGATTTATAGAAATCTGTATGTAGCATAGAAATAAATAGTAGCAAAAGAAAACGAAAATCGTATCAATCTTAAATATATCTAATCCTAAGCAAAAGAAAATATTCGATAAATTATAATCAGATAAATCTTAGTTTTAATATAAGTAGTAATACGAATTTATTTTTAACTGGTTTTTAATAAGTAAGTCTTAGTATATGATTAATTAGCTAAGTACATAATGAATAATTTTTGCTAATACACTCTGTTAAAACACTTATCTTACTAAATAAGAGTCATTAAAAATTTACTTAAAATTTGCTCAAATATTTGCTAAGATCAGACTAATTAGCGCTAGGAGTATTAATCCAACCGCTATGGCTCTGGTTTTAAAAAGAAAATAAAGTATTAAAAATAATAAAAAAAAGTAATTAAGTTTGATTCATAGTTAAAGTATATAAAATATAGTTAATAATTAATATCAATAAGTTTATCTAGTTATATTATTTTACTTCTATATTATAGAATAATAAGTATCAATCCACAAAATAGAATATATTTATATATATACAATTTAAACTACCAGTTATTAATAGATAATATCTTGTCATATTCATTTTTACAACTTTGTATAAACTTAAATTTATTATCAGAAATATTAAAATCATAATTGTCATGTTCATTCTTTGCTAATAATAGCTAATAACCACAAAGACATAGATAAAATCTATCTTCTATTATCAAATAACAGAGTAAATCTCTTATCGTTATACATTCTAGTAACGTGAGCACCTTGTTTAACTATCAAAATATATTATTTAATCGAGGTTATTAGTAATTCCAAGGTATTAATATATATATTAAGCTTATTACTTAATAATTTTATTATCTCTATTTGAGATTAACTTTAAATTTGACAAAAATCATACTTAAATTAAGTAAACAAATATTAAAAAATAAATCTTAAATAAATTAAAAACTAATTAAACTAAATAAATTATTGAGATAGTAACCTATTAAATACTATAAAGTAACAAATAAAGATAAAATTTATAATGATTATTTATATAATAAAAATTATGGAAGATTAGCAGTAATTTAAGGAGTTATACCTAATGTTGAAAATAGATTATAAGATTTATTTAAAAATACTTTAACTATAATAAATAGCGTTTTAAATGTTGTTCAGATTTAATTTGTAGCTAGGAGTATGCTTTACATTTGATACTACTTTATTTTAAAAATTTAAATTGTTTTGAAAGTAAATGTTTAATAGGTTTTATCTCATTATATCGAAAAACTTTATGAAATTTTAATTACTTTAATTTTTAATTATTATAGTTTTTAATTTTATTATTACTACGACTTTCCTTATCTTAAACTTTATTGTAGGAAATTTAGTTATTTATAGAACTTAGGTTTTAGTTATCAAGATATTTTAATCTTTAATTTAGATAAATTATTCCTTAAGTATATAACTTACATTTTATGTAATAGAAAGCTTTAATTTAAAAATGATGATATGAGTACAAGAAGAATTTGTAATTTATTAGCTGATTAAATTTTACACTGATTTATAAAACTTAATAAAATTTTAACTAATGGAGATACAAAGTTTTATTTGTATTGTTTTATTTATTTACTTGTAGTTATTTATCGCTAATATTCGACTTATTTTAGGTTTATTACTTTATTACTTAAAACTTTATTTCCAAAAAAATTTGTAGGGCTTTAAATTAAAGATAATGTTTTATGAACTAAGGCTTTTGAAATTTAGCTCCTCTTTTTGAGGTTTAACTTTATCAAATTTTTTACTCATTTTTTATCCTTTTGTACTAAACTATTTGCGCTATACTTTGTATAATTTAGGTTTTTAAAGAGATAATTAAGTATCCATCTAATTTTTATTAGTGTGTAATTTTGTATTTGAGGCATGATTTTGTATTGAGTCAATTTAAGGTATTTGATACAAAAAGTACATAAGACTATTGCAAAGATACTCTTCGTGAACTGCTCACTATAGAAAGTTTATTGCCATACAGGAATTAAAACAATTGACTAGCTTTACAGGCTTACTATCTAATTTTAAATAATTATTTACCTAAAATTCTGTGTAAAATAATGTTACTATAATATCAACGATACTTTCTATGACTACTATTATTATAAATTATAATATAATAAACTTTATTATCGCTTTTGATATCTTTATTTTCTTTATAATTCCAATTTTAAAAATCATTCAAATTATCAATATTATCTACTAATCCTAAAGGCAAATTTAAATTTTGCTATTATTATCTTATAAAAGACTAAATTTCTTATCATTTTATTGAAAAATGCCCACCCTGTTTTACGTTTATCTATAGCTGTTTTAAAAATAAAGGTTTGTAAATTTTTAATAAAATCCAGTTGTACCCCTGAAATTAGAACCTATATTTAGTTGTTATCTATTTTTCCAAGTTACAACAGCTACGGTTAATTGCTATAGTATTAAATATTAATATTACCAGATAATTCTATTCTCAGATTCTTAAAACTTTTTAGAGTGTTTTTGCAAATAGGATTAGTTATATTCTCATATTCTAAATTTTCATTGTCAATTATATATCCATCGGTAGTTAAATAACTTATTTTTATTCCTAATATATATAAAATTATGTCAACATTCACTATTAGACTTATATTTATCCTGTTATTAAAAATGCAATAAAAGGCTTAATTAATGAGCCTAATAGTTTCTTTTTAAATCTCAAATATTGAATGAATTACAATAATTATTATACTCTTCTAAATGTAACTAAATATTAGTAAACATTTGATATGAGGGTACCTTTCCACAATAATTTAAAGAAATATTTTTATCATTTTAATAAATAAGGAAATATACTTTTGTTTTCTACTTTAAATTTCTTAGCTAATTTAGTGAAATAACTAGGTAATAAAAATAAAGAATCTCTAAAATCTAAACTATAATTATTAGATCCAAAAAGAAATTTGAAATTTAAAATTCTTCCCTTTCTAATTAATGGAGTAATATTATTTAATAAAAAGGACAATATTTTTATAAGAAATACTTTTTCAAAACCACTTTCAAAACCTTCACAATCAATATTTTTAAAAAGGAATCTAGTTTTTATAATGAATTAAGTAATATACTAAGTATAGGGGAATTATATGTTAATCATAGTTTAAGAGAGGTAAAATTAGAAAGATGGAAAATAGATTATGAGAATTATAAAATTAAAAATATAATTGATAATCCTTCTTTAGAGAAATCTACTGAGTCAATAATTTATAGTAATTTATTTAAACTATTTGATAAAAATTGGAATATTGTATTTAGTAAATATACAGTTAATAACTTTAGAGCATTAAAAAAAGAGTTTAAAGATATTAACAAAATTAAAACAGGGAATATAGCTGTATTTATGTTAATAAGTTTAGGTTCAATAAATTCGTTTAGTATAGGGTTTAAAATAGTAATGGATACTGTTTATAAACTAGCTGGTTGTAGATTTAATGAATGTGTTATGATAATTGGTAATCACATTGTGAATAATTTTATTAGAAATTTAAAAAAAGAATTTAAAATTAATAATGTTGTTAAAGAAATTATTGAGATTAGAGATATAAAAGATTGGAAGATTAATCCTATAGATTTTTATCTAAAATTAACTTCTGTTAAAGGTATGGAAAGGGACAGAGAAATTATATATAATATATTATTAAATATTTTAGAGAATATTAGCGAAGAAGACAAAAACTCAAATAGGGTATACTTTATTACATATGCTTGTAGATAATTGTGATTTCATAGAACAAGTTAACATTCGAGAAGGAGTTAAAACTTATATAAACTTATCATTTTCTAATCAATTCTATGATGAGGTGTTTGTTCAAAGTGTGAATACTTTATTTTTACCTATGATTTGTAGACCTATATTATGGAAAAAGGGTGTTATAGGTGGTTATATTACTGAAGCATTAAGATCATATGCTAACCCTGATCAAAGTATTGTTAAATCGAACCCTAAATTAATTAAACAAAGTAATATAAGTGATAAACAAATTGACTGTATTAATTATATTAACAATGTTCCATTTAAAATTAATAAATTTGTACTGAGTTTTGTTTTTAAAGAATGGGGTAAAGAGGATAGTATTTTATTTAAAGGGTATAATAAGTTACACGTTAAAACTAGTGAAATAAATAGTCATATTAGTAGTGAAGTGTATAAAGAAATTCAAGCACATAATTCTATCTATTATCAAAATTATAATACTATAATGATGGCTACTCTTTATAAAGACAAAGTATTCTACATACCTACTTTTCTTGATTTTAGAGGTAGATTATATAGTAAAGTATCTTATTTAAGTTATCAAAGTGGTGATTTAGCTATATATTTATTAGAATTCTATGGAGAAAATAATAATAATGATGATTTATATAAAAATATTAAATCTGATAATAATAATAAGGAAATATTTAAAGAATCATTTAGATATATAAAACAATACGCAGGAAATGTTTACAAGTTAAGTAAAAAAAACTATAACAGAAAAAGAAAAATGGTGTGATAATTTTATTTCAGAGATTGAAAAACTATATTCTGAAAAGGATTTAACTAAGTTAGATGTTTATAAAATGGAATATGATTTCCTTAAAAATTACTTATTAGAAGCAGATGAGCCATTCCAATTTGTATCTGTGTTTTATGCTATTAAAGATGTTGTTATTAACAAAAAAAATAACTCTATTTTTACTATACCTATATTATTTGATGCTAGTTGTAGTGGGGTTCAACATTTAGCTAGTTTAGCTAATGATTTAACTGTCGCTAAGATGGTCAATGTTGTAAGTGAAGAGAAAACTAGAAATGATTTTTACAGTTTAGCTGCTGATCATGTTAAAGAATATATTGCTAACATTTCACCTGAGAATAAAATTAATATTGAAGCTAAAAATAAATTAATGAAAATTAAAGTAGATAGAAATATATTAAAATTACCGGTTATGACAATATCTTATAATGTTGGATTAGAAAATATGGGTAAAGAATTACTAAATAAAATGGGTAAATTAGTTTCTATCAATAATTTAGTAGAAGATAATGTAGATTTAAGTAAGATTAATTTATTGGAATTTAATTCTATTACTAAGGGTAGAAAAGGTGGAAATAATAAGTTATTATTAATTAAAATTAATAAAGAGTATTCTAAAACAAATGAAGATATACATTTAAGTACTCATGAATGAGGATTATTCGCAACTATAATATACAAAAGTGTTTTTGAAATAGCACCTTCAATTGAAAAGGTTAACCATTATCTTAATGATTTTATGAGATTAATGGGTAAATGTAACATAACTTTTATTTGGGTAACACCTGCTGGTATGAAAATTAAATTTGCATTAGGAAAAGTAATAACAAAAAGAGCTGGTAAAGGAATAATACAAAAAGGTAGTGGAGTACAAATTAATATAATAGATAAATCAGATATGGATGTAAGTAAATCAGTAACAGCTTTAATGCCTAATTTTATTCATTCTTTAGATGCATCATGTATACTTGAACTAACATTTGACTTATTTAGTTTATTAAAAAATAATATTAAATTAGAAAAAGGTAGAGATAATCCGGAAACTTTAGAAAAAGAAGAAATTATAATAGATAGATTGTTATCCAACATCATTTATGATACTGATGATATTAGAGAATTTTTAAGAAAGGATAATACTTGCTTTGATAGTGAGTTAGTTTCAAATATTGATTATAAAACAATACTAGCTTTAAAAAATATCATACCTTTGTATACTATTCACGATTGCTTCGCTACAACGGCCAATAATATGTGTATGATTAAAAAGAATGTAACAGCTTTATTTAGTTTTATGTATTTTAGAACTCCATATTTAAAAATTGTACATAATTCTTTATTGTATCAATTATCTAGTTATACTACTATATATGCATGTCCTTTAGAATATGAAGATAGTGAAAATAAAATAATTAAAAATTTTAAAAATGTAGATATTAACGAGTCTGAAGTATTTGCAGTAAAAACTGAAGATCTTTCAAGTATTAATGGAAATTATAAATCTAAAAAATACTATTTATTTGTTTACTTAAATGGTAAAGCAGAATTAATACCTCAATTTCCAACCTTAATTGATGAAAATATATATAAATATAGAGATATTTTAAGAAATGATAGTATAAATTCAACTTACTTTATTTCTTAATAAAACTTAAAATCAAAGTAATTTATTGACCTTTTACATAAAACAAAGTTGTTAAAATTAATTTAAAATTCTCTTTTTTAAGTACGTTGTAAAGAGTATAATTTATTTTTAGTTAACCAATTAGCAGGTTTAGCAATATGCATTTGGATTGGAGTAGAATTAACGATACCTTTAATTGTAAATTTACAACTATTATCAATAGTAACCCCTCCTTCTGAATGTTTTACAATAAATTTAGTTGAAGTTTTAGTTATACTTTTCCCACTAATTAGTTCATTAAAATCATTCCATTCCAATAAATCATTATTAATACCAGCAGATGCGTTTATAACTTTATCAGTATCGTTTTTATATGAGTATAAATTTTTACCTATAAAAATACCAGTTTGAATTTTGTTTTCTAATTTCATTTGTCCTAGATCTGTTCCAATATCTTTCTTATTTAATGGGAATGGTAAAATAACAGAGTCAGTATCAGTATATATCATAGGGTTATAAGGTATATTTTTATATTTTGATATTGAATTTCTAGCTCTAGCAGTAATAGTTACAGCTGTAGGTAAACTAGTAAAATTACCTCTTTTTCTTTGGTCTATTTTAAACTCTGCAAAATCATTATCATTATCATTATCTTTAATTATTTCAATTAATTTAGAATCTATATGTTTACCAGTTTTAATTAATGTATAATTAGTATTACTGTAGTCAAACATAGCATTCCAAATATTATATATAACCATTTTATCTACATCCTCATTTTTAACTATTTTAGCTGTGAAGAATTCTGTTCTCATTCCCATTCTACCGTATAATGTGTTTAATAATAATTTGTACATTGTAGATTTAACATTGTTTTTATCTTTTTTAGCCTCTAATCTATTAGAGTATATTTCTTTAAAAAATTGATCAAAAGGTTTTCCTTTTTGAAAATGGATTCCTAATTTTGGTGTTATTTTGTAATTATTTTCTCTAGCTGTTTCTAAATCTATTGTAGAGTACCATCCACTCCATTTACTGTTATGAGGTATATCTACTAGTCCAGAAGGTAAGTTTCTAGGTAAAATAGGTACTCTTAATTCTTCAATAGATGGACTCACAATATCTGCATATATAATACCAAAGCAATCATCAATTTTATCAATAGTATTCATTGTCGCAATATTACCTACCGTCATATCCTGACACATAGCTGCCGGGTATTGACTATTCATATCATAATGATAACCATTATCACATTTATGTGCATGTATTTGTGTTAGCCCTCCGTAATAAGCACTTCTAAAATATTTTTCTAATTGTCCATTAACAATAGGAATTTTATAACCACATTTTTGTAGTAATAAACTTGATAAATAAGTAGAGTTAAACCAGATATTGTTTTTCTAGATGTTATGTTAACTCCATATTCATTCCAAATTTCTTTACCAAACATAATTACAGCATCATATAGTAAATCTAAATCTTTTTCAAGATATTTTAAGCAATTATCTTTAGCTATCCATTTTTGTGTATTACACCCTTCCAATATTTTATTGTAATCATCCTTATTTATATTATTAAAAAATCTAATATCTGGTACTTTACCTTCATAAAATAAATTATTATAATTAATAAAATTATGTGGAAATATATCTTTACCTTTAACATTTAACATTTCTTTTCCTATATTATCTAAATTACTAGGTATTAATTTTAAACTATCTAATATTTTAATATATCCGTATTTATTTTTCTCTTTTGGATTTATTGATCTATTATTTCCCTTTGTTCTTTTAATTTTTATTTGAATGATGTCGTTAGAATCACCAACTATTATTTTTACATCCTCAAATTTCTCATTATTTGGTAAATCAACTAATAAAGATTTAGTCATAAAATGACCATCAAATTTACCTAAATTATGCACATAGAAGGTATATTTAGCAAACCCGCATTCGAATATATCAGTAATCATTTTTTGAATTAGTCCATCTTGATTCTCACAACCTGGATCTCCATAATAATATAGATGTTTATCTGAACCTACTCTCCATCCACCTGCATATACTTTCTGTGAACCATTATTATTGTAAATTTTATTACCCTCTTCATCAACTTCAGTACTTATTACTTCACTTTTTTCAGGGCATGTTTCTAAATCAATAACACCTATTTTATTATTAAACATTTGTTCATGTGGTAATTCCTCCAGAATATCTAATTTAAAATCTTGTTCGAAATTCTTAAATATAAATATACTTTCTATTGGTCTTATAATTTTAAATAAATCCTTTATATTATTAATATTATCAAATTTAGTTAAATATGTAGGTTTAAATATAGTATTCCAAGTAAATTTAATTTTATCAACATGTCTTTCCACAATTCTATAACTATTATAATAAATAATTTTATTTAAAACATTTATATTATTTGTATTTGTATTAAACAGATCAATAAATATATTCTTATCTAAACCTATAATATCTATCCATTTTAATAAACATTTATTTTCACGTTGACTATTTTCAACCATGTAAATTTCAGCTTGTCTAATAAATATTTTATCTTTAATATTATACTTACTACAATCATTTACCATATTTATATTAATTTCATCTACATTAGTAAATACTATTTTAAGTAAATCCTTTTTATTTCCTCAATCAAATAAATATTCATAATTATCCATTAGACTCTAAAAGAAAATCTTATATAATTTAATAATATCCTCACCATCTAAATCTATACTATTATCTTTATCTTTATCTTTATTAAAGTTAATTAAATTATTCTTAATAATATTTTTAAAGAATAACTCTTTTTCAAACCAATAATTATAAGGTAAATTAAAATCAAAGAAATTCATATATTTTAAACCATTAATAATATTTACATCCTCACTTATAATTTTATTTAATGAGGTTAATTTTCTTAAATTTTGTAGACTATTTTTATTAATTAATTCTTTAATTTGTAGGAATTTATCTTTACCATACTTATTTTCATCTAACCATTCTCTATATTGAACAGATATTTTAAAATCAACAATATTATCATATTTATTATTTAAATATTTACTCATAAATTTATTAATATCTATTTCAATAATTTCAGCTAACACTTTAGCTTCCAAATCTTTATGAATTAATATACTATGTTCAGATAATGTACCAACAATTCTGTTATAATTCCAAGATTCAGCAATAAATAATGCTGTATAAGTTTTATTTCTATCTAATTTAATTAAAAAATTAACAATATTGTTATATAATCCTTCTTTATCAATAGTTATCATTTGTAAATCAGCATTATAACTAAAAATAACATCTTTAAATATTGTAACTAAATTATAGCTTTTATTTCCCCCTGTGATTTTGTTAATACTATTGATATTCATCATATTGCTATTATTATCCTCATTCACAAGATTATCTAAATTGCTTAAATTATTAATCCCCGTGTTATTCTTATAACTAAATTTCTTAATACCAATAATATTACTAATACCATAATACTTAAAGAATAAATTAACTCTATTCCAAATCGAATCATTTTCTTTATAGCTAATAAATTTTGATAGCCATTCAAATAAATAATTAAAAAATAATTTCATCCTATAGGTGTATTTCATTATACACATTAGACATCTTTATATACCCCCCCCAAAATAAGTATTTAATAAAGTTCCTTAAATAGTCAAAAATGTTAAATAAACACGAAAACAAAGATAATCAAAATCACAGATAAAAGTGTATTAAATAAATTAATATGTTAGACACTATCATTAACATAAATAATTAAAAATGTTAGCAGCAGCAAAATATATTGGAGCTGGAGTAGCTTGCTCAGGTTTAATTGGAGCAGGAGCAGGAATCGGAGTAGTTTTCGGTTCATTAATCTTAGCAACAGCTAGAAACCCTCAATTAAGAGGACAATTATTCTCTTACGCAATCTTAGGATTCTTACGACTGCGAATAGTATGTATACTACATCATAACCCTAGTTATACTACTGATAAAACTAGTGGATGTTGCTGAGCAAGTCGGTTAACCGCTCAAGGATTATTTGAACAAGTTGTATCCAACGAGATACAGGTTGAAGTTTCATTGAATAACCCAATCCGCCTAGCTGTAGGTGTTAAAGGGTGTTCCTTTGGTATTTTAATTGGAAAATGGATAATGAAAATGAAGTGCTATTTTAAAACAAGATCATGGATCCTACGTCTTCAGCAAATTATGGACGTATGTAGTAATAAAGACAAATGTAATTGAATCCTTGCATCTGTAATCGACCTTTTACACTACTCTTGAACAGGCACATCCTTCCTTCTAATTAACATTGTGACGAAAGTTACAATTATACTACACATACTTAAAGCAGGGAACCCCGGACCAAATAAGTCATTAGTCGCAATAGCGTCAAAGTTATTTTTCGAAATTTTTGTTTTATCGCAAAAAATGTTACATTTAGTAACTTTATATAGTCAAGTACTTGTACAAGATTATATAAATCGGAACGGGGGCAAGAAAGGCAAGAAAGCAAATGCCTTAATAAATGTTAAGGATATCATGTTAAAAATAGTTTGCAGAAATTATATAAGTACATGACCTGTACGTCTTAACCACGATACAGGAAAGCTGAATTTGCTATTGTTTAAGTCGGGTCAACAATCCGAAACTGTAAATATGTCGGCACAAAAGTCTCAAGTAGATGTTAAATCTAAGACGTCTGGGCCATTAACTCCTAAAGATGATTCTTTTCATCAGTTGGAAGAAAAGGTATTTACTAGTCAAAGGAAACTGTTTGACCTTGCCACAAAACTTGGTGTTCAACATGACAAAGTCCAAAGATTTATAGATATTTTAATTAGATCTAGACATTTTAGACTATACAGTGTACTTAAGGTCACTAGAAACACTGGAGGTAAGACTCCAGGGATAGACGGAGTAACGCTTACTACTCAAGATCAAAAAGAGGGTATGTCTGTTAAATTATTAACTTTACTTAAAGAATATAAAAGTTCACCACTAAAAAGAGTCTACATACCAAACTCCAATGGGAAAAAACGATCAATAGGTATACCTACAATACAAGATAGATGTTTACAACAATTAATTGCATTAATATTCGATCCCATTGTCGAAATGAATAGTGATCTTAATAGCTATGGCTTCAGAAAATTTAGATCGGCTAAAAATGCCTTAGGTACACTTAGATCTCTACTAAGATCCAATACAAATGCTAGTAGTAAATGAGTATTAGATTGTGATGTTAAAGGTTTCTTTGACAATATAAACCACGATTGAATACTAAACAATCTACCTTTTAAACCCTACATTAAATCAATATTTAAACAATGGTTAAAATCAGGAGTAGTATATAAAGGTGTACTATCACCTACTAATACTGGAACTCCTCAAGGAGGGATTATTAGTCCTTTATTAGCTAACTTTACACTAAATGGTTTAGAGGGTTGTGTAGAAAACTCTATAAAAAGTCTAACTAAATCTAAATCTCAGGTAACAAGTGTTCCAAAAAAGGGAGGAGGTTGAAAGATGATTAATATGTACGTTAAAACTGTAAGATACGCAGACGATTTTATTATACTAGCTAGAAGTAGACGTATAATTGACGTATATATTCGACCTGCAGTAACAAGTTTCCTAGAAGAAAGAGGTTTAACTCTATCTCCTGATAAAACTAAAACATTTTGCATGGAAAACAACAAAATCGACTTTTTGGGATATGTGATTCAACACCGAGTAAGTTGAAGTAGAAAATATAGATTAATGTATAGTAAATCGTCTTTTGACGAAGGTATTGCAGTTTATCCTTCTAAAGATAAAGTGGTAGAACTTTTGAACAAAGTTAAACAGTTAATTAGAAATAGCAAAAATTCAACAGCATTTAAATTAATTGCAGACTTAAATCCTATATTAAGAGGATGATATATGTATTCTAACTTAGGTAATTCTAGTCTTGCTAGATCTAAATTAGGTCATGCAGTGTACCAAAAATTAATGCTTTGAGCTATAAGAAAGCATCCTAGATGAGGCACTAGAAAAATAGTTAATAATTACTTTAAATCATCAGAGACATTCAAAGGTAGACGCTGATATTTAAGAGGTCTTACTAAGGATAACTCTAGATTTAATGAAGGTAAAGAAGGTAAAAAGAATATTTTATTCAATCCTTTTGATGTAATGACTTTTGCAACAAACGATTACAATCTTCCCACCAAATTAAAACCTATTAAAGCCTTCTCGAAAGAAGCTGAAGAATTAATTAAATTTAACCATAACTTACAAGTTAGATCTATTAAAGATAAGTACGCATCTCTAAAAGAAAAACTATTCAAGAAACAAAAAGGTGTATGCCTACTTTGTGAGAATAGAATGGACCTAGATGATAGATTAACTAGAAATTTACATATAGACCATATTATTCCTATCTCAAGAAAAGGAAGTTTATCCAATATCAAGAATCTTAGATTAGTACATAGCGAATGTCATAGAAAACACCATAGTCGGCTACATAATATCAACAGTAATAAACAAACTGTGTAAATTGCCTTGTTTATCTACATATAATATATAGACTTAGATTGAGCCGTATGCATTAAAAGGTGCACGTACGGTTCTTTGAGGGGTCTTATTCGCGAGAATAATTTCTATCTCTAGTGCTTTAGCTGAAGCCACAGGGTTAGGCGAATAGCTCTGTATAAACTGGGTGAATTGCAAGAATAACTTAAATAAGTCAACTTGCAGCGAAGCTTAATTCAACATCTTATAGAAATAATTTCTATCTGTTTTAAACACAAAATTTAAAGAAGTGTTAAGAACGTTCAACGACTAGAAAGTGAGTCAATGTTAACAATAACCTTTCATTAGCGCCCAGCATTATATAGTACTAAACATGTATTATATATTGAAGACATAGTCTAAACAACAATGTGAGTTGTTGAATAAACATGACTAATACAACAATATTTAATCTCTATTTAGTAAATAAGAACCCTTACAGATTTTAAATAAGAAGGGATGCAGATAACCTTATATTACAAAGATAGAGGAAAGATTAAGTATAATGTTTATTATCTAGTAATTCAATTTACTTATTAATTTTCCGGATTAAATAACAAAGGTAGGCTCGAAGTGGACAGATAATACTCTTATTATTAGTAATATAATATTATTTTTATATAAAAAGGTCGATAAAAACCTATAAAGATCATTTAAATCAAAGAAAATTAATTTATCAAGAAAATATTGAGAAAATAGCTTGGTGTGTTTATGCTTGGTATAATAATCTAAATAGTTAAATATACGTAGGAAGCGGTAATCATTTATATATTCGATTAAGTGACTATTATCAAAAATGGTACATGGAATCTAAATATAAATTATATATTGTGAAAGCTATAAAAAATATGGAAAATTTTAATTATCTTAGAATATTCTAATGAAGAAAATTTATTAGAGCAAAAATGAATAGATTTACTTAAACCAGAATATAACATATTAAAAACAACTGGAAATTATAAAAACTATAAACATACTGAAGCCTAAAAATGAACCAATAAGCATGGCTAAATTGGGCCTAAAACACTATGAATAAGTTAAAAATAACCTGAGTTTGAATAGAAGAGGTGAAAATAATTCGAAGCTTTTACATTAAAAACATTAAGAACAAGCTATACAATTAATTACAGAAGCAGCTTTAAATAGAAATAACCCTTCAAAACAAAAAGGGGATTGAACTAGTAATTAAAGATACGGAAACTAATACTACAACTGTGTTTACTTCAATTAGAAAAGCAGCTATTTCAATAAATTAAGATATTAAAATGTTATTAAGAAGGAAAATTGAGAAGAAAAAGGATTAAAGACTCCTTATAGAGTAAGATAGTTTATAACTATTAAAAGATAATTAAATTAAATGTATTCGCCCTAATGATGGCATTCGTGCGCCGTTTGGTGCCTTTCGTTACGTTAGTTAAACTAACCGTAGATTATTGATATATCTCGACACTGACAAAGTTAGGTAGCGCGAGAAAGTCGCCTGCTGAACATAGCATCTTTGTAAAACCTATCTCTGAATTAAGCGGATATTCGAAGGACATGGGTGAAGTGTTCTTGTTATGGATAAGATTATACTATCTTAAGTCAAATTCTCAGTGCCCTCTCATCATAGGGAGTAACATGTCCGTTAAAGGTTACTTAAATTGTAAAAACTATAAAGAAGGCGTAGTTATTAATCAATCTAATTTAACACGTTATCCAGGAAGGATAATAAAGGGAATGAATTGACATCCTAAGACAAGTAAAATAACGAATACGCATACAACGGGATGGCCTAAGGGAAGCAATTCCTATCGGTCACAGAGCAGAGGTAGTACCTGACTTACGACAGTAAGATACGATTGACATAACAGTCTCTGAAAGGGAAGATCTGCAGTTAATACTTACGTTCAACTTAGACATTACAGTGCGGATGCACATAAAACGGTAGTGGACAAATTGAACAGTTTAGCAGAATGATGTAAATCAAACCCGGAATTGGTCGTTGATAGAAAGTTATATAACATGATTTGTGACCCGAGTTTACTATACTTAGCTTACAATAATATCAAAAGTAAACCAGGTAATATGAGTCCTGGTATAGTCCCTACTACTTTAGACGGTATGAGCTTAGAAGAATTCATTAAATTGAGCGAATTACTAAAATCAGAACTGTTTTCATTCTCACCCGCCAGAAGGGTAGAAATCCCGAAAATGGAAAAAAGGGGAACCAGACCTCTATCAATAGCTCCTCCGCGAGACAAAATCATACAAGAGGCAATGAGAATTATCCTGGAAGCCATATTCGAACCGACCTTTTTCGAAAATTCGCATGGATACCGACCTAATAAGTCCTGTCATACAGCTTGACAACATATCTATCGCGACTTTAAATCCGTATCATGAATAATAGAAGGAGACATAAAAAAATGCTTTGACACCATCGATCAGACTAAACTTATGGAGATCATAGAAAACAAAATTCAAGATCGTCAATTCACTAAATTAATCTGAAAGAGTCTCAGAGCGGGATACTTCGAATTCAAAATACATGAACACAATTTAATAGGTACTCCGCAAGGATCAATAATAAGCCCTATTCTAGCGAATGTATTTATGCATCAATTAGATAATTATGTAGAGTCAATCAAAAAACAATTTGATGTTGGAAAAAAAATAAGGGTATCTCCTGAATACACCAAGATCAGACATATGAAACGTAAGGCGGAGAAAACCTCTGACATTCAACTAATCAAGGAGCTACATAATAAATTATTGAATACCGAATACACATTATTCAATGATCCGGGTTACAAGAGACTACACTATGTCAGATATGCAGACGACTGAATCATAGGAATAAGAGGTTCCAAAATAGACGCTGAAAAAATAAAGGAGTTAATAAAGGTATTCCTCACGGATAAAGGTATAACTCTCAGCGAAGAGAAAACAAAAATCTCTAACATGGGAACGGATAAGATTAAATTCTTAGGTTTTCAAATGAGTAGACAATCACATGTTAAACACTTCGTATCACCAAGCAAAAAGCATGTAATCCAACGTATGCCATTAAGAATGAGAATAGAAGCTCCTCTTGATGACATCCGGAGAAAACTTTACGCACTCGGGATATTGAAAAATGGTAGACCTTACCCTCGAAATGTATGAAGAGGCTATACTCATAGACAAATCTTAATCCTGTACAGCAGTATTTTCAGAGGATACTTAAATTACTACTCGTTCGCACATAATTACAGCAGAATGGCTACATTCCTTTACTGAACCTTAAAAGGATCGTGTGGAATGCTGCTAGCATCCAAATTTAATCTGAGATCTGTAAGTGCAGTGCTGTATAAATTTGGTAAAGACCTTACATACAAGGAGATTAAATTGATAAAACCTCGTAATAAGACAGATCAGAAATCCACTGAAATAGTAGATACTAAGTTTTATTCACTTGAAAATTATAAGGCAAACTATATGAACTTCAAAGTAAATCAACACACCCCGATTTTAAATCTTCACCCTGTATCTATAGCCTCCCTAGAAAAGCTAGAATGTACAGCATGTGGATCTAAACACCGGGTGGAAATGCATCACATCCGAATGATGAAAGATTTAAATCCTAAGTTATCTTACTTTGATAAATTGCAAATTAAATTAAAACGTAAACAAATGCCACTATGTAGAGCATGTCATATGAAACTACATCACGACAAACCGGTCTAGATCTTAACATCAAACAAAACCTAAATACAAGTATTGATGGAGAGCCGTATGATGGGAAACTATCACGTACGGTTCGGGAAAGGGGTAGTATAACCCAAAAGGAAACAGTCGAATGTTGGGAATCGTTAACATTTTGAAGAACCCTATCACAGGATTGTTC
>Ga0153973_100023_pt1 | contig 25619 bp, 20 predicted proteins | sample TSGA057MetaG_FD_104700 | JGI IMG/M metagenome (GOLD analysis project Ga0153973, IMG submission 104700) | Attine ant fungus gardens microbial communities from Georgia, USA - TSGA057 MetaG | ecosystem: Host-associated > Fungi > Mycelium > Unclassified | place: USA: Georgia, Yuchi Wildlife... | reverse complement strand
CAATGGCAGCAACAACTTGCCAAGGCACCCTTCAACAGAATCCAATATCACCACCTCATCACTGGACTATGCAGAAAGAATGGAAACCCAGCCCACCAGCACTTCATGGGCAGACCAAACCAGTATGGAAGAAGACATCTCCCCTCCACCCCCAAACCAGTTATAGGAACAAATCAACAAGACTGTAGTCAATCCTAGCCAAATTTTGTTAAGACTCTAGACCACAAGGGTGAATTTTTGCTTCAACCTTGAGCCTATGTCAACACTTGATATCTCTTCACCCCTCTACAAAGGGTCCAGTTAAGGTTTTCAGAAGAGTTATATTGAAAGAGTGAATATTGAGACTTTTAGTCACACTCCACAAGTTAGTCCAAAGACTGGAGAGAATGTAGGGTTCCAAGAGAAGTGTCACAAACTTCATTTAGACCATAACTCTAGGAATACTTGACTGATTTTGACAATCTAAATAGCCACCAAAAGCCCTTAAGAAGACCTTTCAAACAGTACCAAAAATGTCTCAAGGAGATCAGTATTTACCAAGTTATCAGCAGATCAGTTGGTGATCACCAAGTTACCAGACACTAAATCGCTGATATCTCAGGAACTACTTGACATAATTGTTTGCTTTAACAACTACTGTGAAGCTCTCTTCAATGTGCTTCTTTTGGCTATAAATAGAACCCAAGGTAATAAGATCCCATGGAGATACAAGATCCTCAATGTTTGTATATGACACTGATCTTTATCCATAGATTATTATCTGTTCTTGAATAGAACAAAGGACTGCCCTAAGATAGTTAGGTTATCTCTATTTCAAGAACAATAGCACTCCTATATGTAGAACAATAGGTATTGATCATGTGATAGACTGTTCTATTGCACAGACTACTACAATCATGTATTTAAGAACTGTATATCTGAGAATAAACCTCAGACTTAACAACATTGCTTTGCTTTTTTGAGCCTTTTGATTATTTAATCATTAACTCACAAATCAGTAAGTGGCCATTTGTGATAAGAAGTAGGTTTTCAGATGAACCATAGAAAGAAAGAACTTTCTGTTCTCTTTTCTTTCTGGATTATATTTACCCTAACTAGTAATGTCACAAGAACTACTATTCTAAGTACTAGTGAGTAACAGTGAGTAACTAGTTGAGTCAGAGTCTATAAATAGGTTAGTCCAAGGTTTCCCCATTTATTCTAAAGTTCCTAACTATGATAAAATTTGTCTATAATTACCCTAAGGTTTTTTCAATATTTCTTTTTTAGTCCAATATCTATAATTAGTCTGATCAAGTCTGAAGTCCTAACCTTGGTATGCTGATATATCATCTATTACATTATTTTTGTCTCTCTCATCTCTTATTGCTATTATCTTCTCTACTATCCACTCGTTATCAGTCTAGGGCTGATAATAGTTGTAATCCCAATATAATTCCATAACATAATCCTCTTTCTTTAATTTAATGTCCTTATTGAAATTAATACCTGATGGGTTCTCCAAGGATATTGGACCAGGCCATATCATTGATGTTATAGTAGTAGTTTCAATTATTGTCCTTCCAGTTTTGTTGGGTGTTTTGGCAAATAGGTCATATAAAAGAGTGTCAGAGGATAGGTCTGTGATTTTCTGGAGTAGAGGGGAATGGGACAGTTCAACTAATAGGAAGTCTATTTCTGAAGAGTACTTATTTGCAATACTTTTGAGTAGTAGGACAATGTTGAGTTTCTGGGGTCTTGGTGAGAAAATGTTCCAAGAACTTTTGTTATATTAGAGTAAGACTAATAATGAAGGTGGAGAGTGGTTCATTGTGGAACAACTCTAGAAAATCAATTCTGGCTTGTTTAGCTTGTTGTTTAGCTATAAGGAATTTTGGTTGGGGTTATTATTGTTAAAGAAGGCAGAATTTCTCATAGTGATCTGGGTTTCTCCTGTTACACTTTTTGCAAACATAGTTGGGGCATTGGTCAAGGAAATAATCACATTGACTATAGACAAAGTATTGTATGTTGTCTGTAATGAAGGGGGTTCTATTCCTAATGTCTCAAAGTTCTAGATCTCCACAAGTATCATCCAGATCTCATTTAGTTCCTGTTAAAAGATTACCAGTCTCCAGTTGTCTAGCACTCCTTTTATTTCTTGTATTATTTTCTTGTATATCGTCAAAAGAGTTTCTAGCATCAAATCCAGTTGGTAAGTCAGAGTCCTAATTGTTTGTATTTGATTAGAACTGTACTTTTCTTGTAGCAGTGCATAAGAGTCATCAATGGATTTCAGGAATTGAAAACTCATTGAGATTTTTGAGATTGCTCTGAAGTTGGTAGAAACATTGATCTGCTATGTATTAAAGATATAAGTATAAAGCCTAATTCTCCCTAAATGTGTCCAAATCAGCAAGAGCCACTAAATTCCTGATGAGAGTGGACTACAGCTGGGCCAAGGAATTGTTAAATAACATATATTACTAAATGGAAGAAGTTTCATCAGCAGCAATTTATTGATAAGGCACATAGTAGGATAGAAGTATGTCAGTTCCTTATGTATAGACAAACTGTTCAATAGATAGAAAGAAGTTGTTGACTTGTTTATTGTTAACTGGTGAGAGAATTAGTGGAGTAGTAATGAGAGTTGATGAACTAGAGGACAAAGACATGAATGTGAGTTTCTTTATTATTATAGCTTTGCTCTTCTTTTATATGTATCGAGAATCTGTTTCAAATTCCCAAGGTTTTCTTCTAGTTCCCAGATGCATTCCAAATTTGGGTATCCTTTCTAGTGAACTAAAAATTCCTTTACCCCATTTTTGGTTCTTAAGTTAATAATATTTTCAATTTCCCACTTCTCTTCTCCTGCAATAATTTTAGGTAGGGGTTTCTCCAAGAATTTGCTATATTGGATGTTCTCTTCTGTAGGCCAAAGTAGATGAACATGGAAAATGAAATGTATCTTCTAGTGTAGTGGTAATTTTAGCTTGTAGTTCATAGGTCCTATTCTTTTGAGTATTTCAAAGGGTCCTAATTATTTTGGTACAAGCTTCTTTGAAGGTCCTTCTATTTGAATATACTGAAAGTTTAGCCAAACTCATATTCTAATTTTGAGATTTGAAAGTTTGTTTTTGATTCTTTGATTAATAATGTTCTTGGCAACTTCATGTGCTTGTTTGGCATTTGTCTAAACATTTTCTATATGGTTAATTCTGTTGTTGGCTGTGATAGATAAAGTTTCTAGAGTATCAACGTGTTGTTTAGTAGAATGTCCAAATATGAGTTCAAATAGGGTATATAATCTTCCTCCATAGAGTTTTGAGTTATAAGCATATTCAGCTATTGGTAGTTTGTCTGCTTATGTTTCAGGGTTATTAGCACAGTAAATAATGAGGTAAAGTTTAATTTCTTGATTAAATTGTTCAGTGTTGCTATCTGTTTGAGGGTAAAAGATAGTAAATATTGCTTGTTTAATCTCTAGTCTCTATAGGAATGCTTTCATAGACTTGGCAATGAATTGAGGGTCATTGTCAGATATGACCTTATTGGAAATACCAAACCTTTGGAAAAGATTGTCCATTAAAAGTGTTGCAATTTCTTCTGAGGTTATTTCTTTTGTCATTGGTATTAATATTATCCTCTTTATTAGGCCGTTGTCTACCATAGACAAAATAGAATCATATCCTCTCAATTTGGGAAGATTTGTAATTAGATTCATAGCAATTTGTGCAAAAGATCAATTAAACTGTGGTACTAGAATTTCTTAAAGTGGTGGTTTTAAGAGATGTTAATTTATCTTGAATCTTTGGCAATTTTCACAATCTTTTATGTAGTTGGTGATGAATTATTTGAGTCCAGGCTATGAGTGGTGTTCTGATACTTTTCTGAGTGTCTCCTTGATACTAGAATGTCCAGTAGTTAATGAGTCATGATATTGTTTGAGTATTTTTTGCTTTTTTTGTAATATTGGTTCATTAGTTAATTCTTTTGCTAGGAATATTGATTTGTTGATTAATTCATCTGGTATCACCTGTTTTGGTTCATCCTTGTCTTTTTCTTCAATGAATTTTTGAGAGAGGATGTCTACTGAAGTATTCTTATTACTGGCTATATGTTTGATCTTGATTTTATAGACACTAAGTGTTGTAGACTATCTTGTTATTCATTGTAATAGTTTAGTAGAGTTTGTTCAGTGAATGATATTGTTGTGATTGGTCCAGATGATGGTTTCTTCTGGTACTCTATTAATATAGTATCTTTATTCTTGAATAGCTTAGATAATAGCAAGAAATTTTTGTTCCAAGGTATAATATTGTTTTTCCACTGGTAAGAGTAGTTTTGAATAGAAGAAACAGAGATATTGAACTCCATTATCATCTCTTTGTATGAAAACTGCTTCTGTTGCATGATTTGATGCATTGGCAAATATTTCAAAAGATTTTGTTAGATTGGGAGTAAATTCATATAGTCCTTGGTGAGTTCTAAATGCTCCTTTTTATTAATTCTGTTTTCAGATATGGACATTATTATATCAAAGTCATATGTTGAATGCTATGAAATATTTTGATCCTTGTGATTTGTCCAGGATTGACTGAATATTGGAGATTGGATAGGCATTTTTGACAGTATATTTGTTAAGATAACAATAATCTTGGCATGGTCATAGTTTTCCATTTTTCTTTATAACAAAAAAAAAGAGTAATACCATTGGTGATTTTGAGAGTTTAATATATTCTTTTTATAAGTTTTCTTTAACAAATTTCTCCTGCTTCTTGATTTTTGCAAACAATAATTTGTAAGGTTTGGAAGCTTTAGGTTCAAATATTGGTTTTGTTTTATTTTGTGATCCTATGTTCTTGCAGGTAAGAAACATTTACTTTTCTTCTTATCAAATAATAAGAGATATTCATAATATTCTTCTAGAACAATTTCTTCAGTAGTATGATTATTTTTCTTCTTACTTTTCTATGCTAATATCTGTGAAGCAGAGGTTTTAGTATTTAATTCATAAATCTCATGGTTTATTAATCATAGATTCTTCTATTGTAACTTGAGTAATTTACTATAATTCTTTGTCAGCTCAGGATCTCTCCATTTTATCATACTTGTTTTCCAATTAATAATTAGATTATGTGTCTTAAGCTATGGAATACCTAATATGATTCATAGTTTTCTAAGATCAGCAATTACAAGTTTGAGTTTGAGTTTTTGGTGATCAATAATAGTGTCTATTTTTACAAAGTTAGTAATTCTTTTGTTTTTGTTAATACTTCTGTTTTCATTTCATATAGCAAGTGGTTTCTTGAGCTTTTTCTTGGGTAGTTTTCAGTCCTTGATAAGATGTTTGTTAATTAAATTGAGTTTTGCTCCTGAATCTATTAGTAATAATACATCTATAGTTTTTCTTCCTAGAAGCACTTGGGTTGGGGAGTAAAGAGTATTAGATTGACACAGTTTCAACTGTATTTCTACAATGTCTCTTATATATAGTCTATTTACTTGCCTGTCATTGTCCATTGTACTAGAAGTTTTGAGTGAGCTAGATGTGGTTCCTAGTCGCTTTGGGAAAAATCCTCCTCTTTTGTCTCATCTGAGTCAAAGTCAGTTGAGACTTCTTCTGGGATGTTTTCTATAAGGTCTCTTTTCTTGTAAGTCTTTTTGGTGAATTGATTCTTTTTAGCCTTATAGAATTTGTTATAGAAAAGAGCTTTGAAGTTTGATTATTTTGGACATTGGCAAGTGAAGTGTCTAGGTATTCCACAACTAAAACATTTCCCTTGTTTGAATAACTTTTTTTGATCTTGGGTAAGAATATTGTTGAAAGCCTAGTATACCAACTCCTGGATACATTAATTGGTAGTTTCTTGTTTATTATCAAAGTCTTCTTGATTCTGGAGAGTATTTTTGTAGTTTTCCAGTATAGTTTGTATATTATCAATGTCTATAGCATCTGGGTCTTTATAGTTACTATGGGGTTGAAGCCAGTCTAGATTTATGTAGTGTTTTTCTTTGGCCAGAATTCTATAAGGGTGTTTTCTTTCCTTTTCTCCCAGATAGATTTTTTTATACAGATAATCTCTTCTTCTTATTTTGCTGCTTCAATCCATACTTGGAGATTATTATTGGATCCTTGGCAAATAGCTTATATTGCAATATTGGAGTCCAGACCTTATTTGAATAGATGGATGAGTTGCAAAACATCTGTAAGACCTACTCATATGGCAAACACTCTAAATTCAAAGACGTATTTATCTACTAGTCTTGACAATTGTTTGAGAGTATACAACTGCCACAAGACATCTCTTGCTATATTGAATAGTTGAAATACTGAGTCAAGGGCTACAAGAAAGTTTTCTATAGTTCTAAGGTATATTCCTTGTCCTAAGACTGTATAGACTGCCATGAATTTTGTTCTCCAGACCAGGACCTTCTTGTTCATGTAGTAGAGTATAAATATAATAGTTGTATGTTCATCTGGAAAACTATGTTTCTGAACAAGCATATATAATAAACAGTTTTCTTTCTATTTTTGATAATTTCTTGGATCTCTATCAAATTTGTCTGGTTAAGTATATTTAGGTTGATGTTCTTGCTGGATTGTTGATGTTGCTACAGAAATATCTAGTGATTCCATTAGTGGCTTTCCAAAGACATTATAGAATGAGTTTTCTTGGTTTTTTGCTGAAGATCCAAAAGTTCTGTGTTCAAGAATTCCTGCTGGATTAGTAAAAGTTGAGAAAGCTACTTGTGTACTTGTAGAGGCTATGTCTATTGCTTTGGACATTTATATATTAAAGTTTTGTTCAAAGGTTTGTTATTGGATTTCTGATTGTTTGATGGCTTTTTTAATTTCTTTTTCTGGTTTGCTTTCTGAGTCTGTTGAAAAGATTCTGGATCCAAGTTGTAAAAAGGAAGATTGTTGAGAGGTAGTTTGTTCAATAAAGATAGTAGAATAGTGTCTGCTTGATTGTCAAGAGATGAAAATGGGTTTTCTGTTGTATGATTTTGATATATACTAAAATGACGTCTCAAGATTTCTTGGACAATTCTTTCTTGTGTTCTTTCACTAATAGGTCTAGTGAAAATAAGATTGCTGGTGTTAATAAAGCTAGTGTCTTCTGTGAAGTTACTATCTTCAGTGAACCAAGTATGTCCTAAAAATATTGAGGTTGTAGATTCACTATCTATGGTTACAACAATGTTCCAGCTATAGTATGAAGCAATGAGAACTTAGAGACTCCATACAGTACAGCACAAGGTAATGAGAACTAGTAGAGTGTCAATGATATAGTACAAAGCAATGAGAGTTGGTGACTACAATTTTGGTGAGTGTTATTACTTATAATGATGAAGAAAGTTCTTTATTAATTGTTAAGACCCTAGACTACAAGAGTAAATGTTTGTTTCAACCTTGAGTCTATGTCAATACTTGATATCTCTTTGCTCCTTTACAAAGGGTCTGGTTAAGGTTTTTAGAAGAGTTATATTGAAAGAGTGAATATTAAGACTTTTAGTCACACTCCACAAGTTAATTCAAAGACTAGAGAGAATGTAAGGTTCCAAGAGAAATAGGTTTTTAGATAAACCACAGAAAAAGAAAACTTTCTGTTTCCTTTGCTTTTTAGACTGTATTCATCTTAACTAGTAATGTCACAAGAACTACTATCCTAAGTACTAGTGAGTAACAGTGAATAACTAGTTGAGTTAGAGTCTATAAATAGGTTAGTCCAAGGTTTCTCTATTTATCTTAAAGTTCCTAACTATAATAAAATTTGTCTATAATTATCCCAAGGTTTCTCTATTTATTCTAAAGCTTTTAACTATAATAAAATTTATCTATAATTACCCCAAGGTTTTTCCAATGTTTCTCCTTTAGTCCAATATCTATAATTAGTCTGATCAAGTCTGAAGTTCTAACCTTGGTATGCTAATACATTATCCATTATATTATCTTTGTCTCTCTCATCTTCTACTGCTATCATCTCTTCTACCATTCATTTATTATTAGTCCAGAGCTGATAATAGTTGTAATTCTAATGTAATTCCATAACAAATTTCATCTAGCCTCCAGCCTCTGAAAATCAATTCTAATGATCTATACTCTAGTACTGAACCATTGGTCATTCCCTATTAAGTAAACAAGCCCATAGACCTGAACCTATAGGACAATAACTTTACTCCAGTCTCTTTACTAGGTGTTAACAAGTACCTCAATGACAATGTCAAGAATATATCTTGTTCTCTTCAAAGAATAGCAATCTTTATAAGACTAAAGTCACTAGCTAATAGAAACATCAACTAGTTCTTCCAACTCTTAAAAATAGGATATGCTACTTAGGAATTTATATATAAGGCTAGGTGGGACAAACTTCTAGCTAAACAACTGCTATCTATCAGAGATATAAGCTCAGATGTTATGAAGTAAGTGAAATGACTCAATATATATTCACCTATTATATTATATACTAGAAAATTTGGTATAAATTAATATTTTTATTTATTTTCTTTATTATTATTATTTATCTTCTATAGGAGTATTGTATTTCAGACTAGAAGTATTATGTTTCAAACTAACTCTCTCTTACTCCAGTTATAGTATATATAGAAAGTAAATATATAATAGCAATCTAGTTCATAGATTAAAGTCTTAAAGTCATAAAGCCACTTTCTCTTATAGTATTCTCTGCTATATAACTTCTTACTTTCAAATTTACTACTCTCTTAGACAACGTTCTACTATTCTAAGATAAGTGACTACACATGTAATAAAAGATTGAGGTACAGTACACAAGCTAAGGCTAAGGTTATTCTACTCCTGTATTGTTGTTGTATTCCCTCCAGACCAGTGGTAAAACTATAGGACTAGAGAGCAACATCTTTTATTTCACTTAGTAGCATATTTCCCTCTCCGACTCCACTTATTGTGTTACTTTCCAGAACCCAGAGTATATACCTATAGTATATTCATAGTAATTCACAGTATATTCTAGTCTTTCTATACTACTATTCTTTTCTTACTTGACATATCAGAGATATAAGCTGTATATATTAGTAATTTATATTGATACTATTGAATATAATAGAGTTCTTACCTTAGGCATTATAGAGTAAATTAGACAACTGAGAGAGAAAGAAATAGATCTAGGCCTTAAGTAGCATATCCAACAAAGGTATAGAGTACTATACCAGTAAGTACCAAAAATAAGAAAATGGAGTTACCATATCAGTCTAGTAATAACATCATAGAAAGAATGTGCCAGTCTTATCTGGTAGAGAACAATATAGATATAATACTAAACCACTTTAATATTCTCTACAACAAATGATTGCTTCTCAATTCAACAAAAACCAAAAAGAGCAACATAACTACTTTCTCTTGATGTCTCAGAGCACTTATAGAAAGGTCTCTAAGATTCCACCCTCTATCCTTTCTAGACCCAGTACAGCAATACTTGCCAAATCAAAGTACAACCAAGATACTAAAATATTCACCTAGATTACAAAGAATAATACAGCAAGCATACTAAAAATTAGGGAAGCTTTCCCTTTTCTTTTATCTAAAAATATCATTAAAATATACAATACAGGTTTTAGTAACAAGCTCCACAGCTGTCCAAAACTCAACATAACCACCAAAAGGCCACTGCAAAAACATATTCTCATTTCAATAAGCAAGGAAAACAAAGATACTATATTGCATTGGGCAGATGTTCATGTTGGAATTATCAATAGCTATTTAAAACTTGCAAATCTATCACATCAATTGACTGCATCTGTACAATATGGAATAGCATTATAGTCACTACTAGCAAAGTCACTTTATTTTTAGACCTAACCATTATAGAAAAGTACTTCAAAGGTTTGAAAGAAATTAACACTAACAACAATATAACACCTTATCTTTCCCAATTAAAGTCATATTTTAAGATCTTAGGGGTTTTCTTTTATAGAAGCAACTTGTTTGTCTCTATTAGTAACATCTAAGTCAAAGGAATACTATCATAGCTAAGTATGTTCACTAATATCATTCTGGTATTGCATTCCCAGATAGTTAGAGTCTTTCCAAAATCTGATATAGCTGTAATATAGCTCAATATCTGGGACTCACAAAATAGAACAAAAGCAAAAACTCTCATTAACAGAAGCTTTAACTTTGGTTGCTATATAGCTACTTTCCAAGACACTAACATAAATCCTAGAGTATTGCAGTATAAAAATTGTTGGAAGTAAAAATATACTACCTATGTATGCCAAGTACATAAAGCCAAATACTAACAGTACAGTAGATCTCACAAGCTTGAGCACTACTAACAAATAGTATGGTATTGTAGGAGAAACCCTCAAGTAAATTTACCTCTACTAAAAACCAAACAAGACAAATCTTGTTTACATGTATTTAGATGTATTAACTACAAAAATAACCACTTTGCTGACAGTACTGAATGTCCCTACTAGAAATACTAATTCAACAGGGAATAGCACACAAAAAAGTTCCAAGAGCTCAGAGAAATCCAAGCTAATTCAATCTACTCTAGTGTAAGTAGCAAAAAACAATGAATCTTAAAATTCTAAAGATCTACTCACAGAATATATACAGGAATAAACTACTTACAGAAACTATCCTAGAAAAGAAAAAATATAAGTATAACATAGTCTTTATACAAGAACCTTCTTGGTACCCTATTAGATAGATTCCCAGCCATATATCAGTAGATAACAAGCTTGTCATAGAAGCTCTATACCATCTAACATAAAACCTATTCACTTATGCACCAACCAGCAATAATGAACAGCCAAGAGTATTTATCTATGTTAATAGTAGAATAAATACTCTAAGATCCATATTGCATACTAATATACTAAACTACTATAATATAAGCCTTATTTCCTTTTCAAATATAAATATCACTTATTTTTTATCTAATATCTACTTAGATGACCATCAAAGTACCCTGATACACCTCAAGAATACTAAAACAAACCTCAATAAGATGCTTATCATAACAGAGAACTTCAACATCAAAGGCTTTAACTGGGATCTTTTTTTCCACTATTATTCTCTTTATATAGAAACTTTTTTTGAGATTGCAGATAGTCTAGGACTCCAGATATCAAATCCTATCAATCCTGGCCCTACATAATATACTGATAATCTTTCTAATATAGTGACTTAGCCTAAGATGACTTAATTATACTTCAAGTCCAAGTTAATAAGAAGAACTCAATAGAGTTTTTATTCAATTCCTGTATACTACTTATACGACTACTATATGGTCTATATACTACTTTTCCATACTTATTATGTAACTCTATTATATAATATCACACTGACCTATAACATGTTATATAATACTTTTCTATACTTCTTTCTTATATAATAAGTCCAAATAAGAAAATAAAATAAAAGTAAAGTAAAGTAAATAATGACTTAACCATTTTGCCAAGTCATGACACTACTCTTCTCTTAAGATTTCTTATCCTGAGAATTTTTCACAATTTATTATATAGATTCCTAATATTTTCCATTTTATTATTATCTTCTTTTATCTATTCTTTAAGTTCTGAATTTTCCTGGTCAATTTTTTCTTTTTTCTTTTTAATTGTCTTTATCGTTCTTCACTCTCTAACTTTGTCTCCTTTCCAATGTCTCCAATTCCTCTCTAGTTTTGCCTAATATTCCTTATTATATTTTTTGTCTGACTACTTGAATAACTTTTTTGCTATAAATTTTTCTAGTAATTCTTCTTTTCTAAATGTTCCTTTTTTCCTTTCTTGTTTTTTAACATATAGCTAGTAGTTTTAATTCTACTGCATTTAGTAATACTATTCTTTTGATTTTGTAAGGTCCTATAAACCTTTTTATCAGCTTTTCTGTTCTTCTACCAACTATCAGGTACTTTAAATCCTTGGTGCTAAGTATTACCAAGCTCTTCACTTTGTACTTATCAGCTTCTCCTCTCTTTCTGTCTGCATATTTTTTTATTTCTTTTTGTGCTTTCTCTAGTACTACTTTTGCTTCCTCTTGAATTTTTCTCATTTTTGTCATAAATTTTTCTATATCTTTATATTTTTCTTTCTTTCTTATTTTGAACTCTATCCTAGGATCTTGTCTATAATTCACTTTGAAGGGCAATATTTTTGTACTAGAATATATCTTGTTGTATACAAACTCAGTTGTTCCCAACCAATTTAGCTACTATTTCTGTTTATGGTCTATAAATATTCTTAAGTACTGCTCCAATTCTTGGTTGACCCTTTTTGTTTGCCCATTTGTTTGAGAGTAGAATGCTATTAACAATTTACTTTTAATCTCCAACATTACTCCTGGCTACCAAAAATTGTAGATGACTAACTTTACTGTCTTTCACTGCCCTCTATGTTTTCTTACTGACATGTTATGGTGTAGTCTAATGATTTTCATTCTCAATTTATCACCTTTAGGTACGTATACCTTTCTCTTTTTGTATATAATGCCATCTACTTCTATCTACTCCTTATCTCTTAACATTTTTACCTCTGTTTACTTTGTTTCTTTAACTACCTTTACTACTTTGTTATCTATCACCTTTAACTATTTTATTTCCTCTAACAAATCTACTCTTTCTATGATAATTTTTATCTTTTTTGTCCTTTTTACTTCTAGCCATTCTAATTTTATCAATATTTTATTTTCATTGTTTCTTTTTACCTCTACTTTCTAATCTAGCCTTTTATTCAGACTATCTGCCTTTTCCATTCTGTTTCCTGGAATATGTTTCAATGTAAAGTCAAACGTTAATAAATATAATGTTCATCTTATTTGTTTATAGTTTAACTTTTATATCTTTATAAAGTATTTGAAATTTTTATGATCTGTTCAAATCTCAAACTTAATTGTTGTTTCTTCTAGGAATTGCCTTTATGCTTCTAAGCATTTAACTACAACTAGCATTTCCTTATTATGTATCTTGTAGTTTCTCTTTGTATTACTTAGAGATTTTGAAATAAAAGCCACTGGTCTCTATAATTTATTAGAGCACTTTATTAACAGTACTCTTTTAGTTATATAGTTTAAGATATCTACCTCTACTCTAAATTCTTTGTCTAGATCTGGAGCTATTAATACTGGCTTCATTGTAAAAATTCTTTTGAGTTCATTAAATGCTTTTTATTATTCTTGCCTCCACTGCCACTTTACATCCTTTTTTATCAACATGTTTATTGGTCTAGCTACTCAAGTAAAATCTTTGATAAACCTTCTATAATAATTTATAAGATCTAAAAATTTTCTGATATTTTTCACATTCTTTGGTTCTAGTTAGCTGAGTACTTTATCTATCTTCTTTTTCTTTATCTCTATTCTATTAGGCCCTATGACAACACCTAGGAATTCTATCTTTCTTACTTTCTACACATATTTTTCTGGTTTGACATACAAGTTATTTTCCTCTAGTCTTTTTAGTATTTTGTTTACAATTTTATTATATCTCTCTTTTGTTTCTATTTTTACTAGTATATCATCTACAAATGCAGTAACCTTTTCTTTATTTATTAGGTCTCTTAAGATTTCATTTATTATTATCTGAAATGTGACTAGCAAATTTGTCATCCTAAAAAATATTACTGTTAGTTCAAAAGACTCTATATGTATTATAAACACTCTTTTCTACTTATCTCTTTCCTTAATCCTTACATTGTTGAACCCCTACCTTAGATCTAATTTAGTAAATACTTTCTTGTTTCCTATTAGGTCTATAATTAATAGAAGCAGGTAGTTATTTTTTACTATCTAGTTATTTAGATTACAGTAGTCCATTACTATCCTCTTGCTTCTATCCTTTTTGTTTACAAAGAATACTGGTGACATCTGAGGAGATTTAGATGGTCTAATGTACTCTTTTCTCAATTGGTCATTTACAAAGCTCTGGACCTCTTCTCTTTTATTTTTAGATAGAAGATAAATCCTTTCCTTTTGTGGTTTGAATATCTTCTTGAGATCTATAGCATGATCCCAAATCTTCCTTGTTAGTATTCTCTTTAACTCTACTTTCCCAAATATCTTTTTTCACTTTGAAAATTTCTTTGAGACCATCTCCTTAATTTTTCTATAGTCTGTTTTGACTTTTTCCTCTCTTCTCCAGTTTTTTTTATCATCTACTATCTATTTTACTATCCTTTTTTCTTCTAGGGTAGCTACTTTCTTTTTTCTTTTTGTTTTCTTATTCTTTTCCTTTTTATTGCTCCTTCTACACAGTGGTGGATATCTCATTATTTTGACCTCTCTAGTTTCCTAGTTAATTTCTAGGTTATAGACCTGCAACTAGGGCATTTCTAATACCACCTCTGTCCTTTCTAAGTCATATATGTCTATCTTTATCCTTTCTACATAACTTTTATAATACACATTCACTTTTACTTAATGTATAATTGTTTCTATACTATTATTTGTCTCATTTATGTTTCTAACAATCACTGGCCTCTCTAGCTTTCACAGCCTAAATTCATGTTTGGCTACTATCTTTTTGTCTACAAATATCTCTGTAGCACCATTGTCTAAAAGTGGCTTTACTGTTATGCTTTTATACATGTCTACTTTCTCTATTCTGATATTTAGCTACACCTCTTTTAACATCTTAAATATTCTCCCTACTTTTTTCTGCTTACCTCTCTCTCTTGCTGTGCCTTTCAGAGCCTTTGCCTATGTGTTACTCTACTGTGCTTTTCTCTGTTCAGAGTACACTACCATCTTCTAGTTCTACTATGGTTGCTTTTTTCTTGTCCTATACTCTAGACATCAAATATTTCTTCTTTTCTCCTCTGATATTTCTTTTCTACTATTGTATCTTTTCTCTTATACTTTGTATATTTAACCTTACTTCCTACTTCATTATTTCTCCATTTCCATACCTCTAAACAATTTTCACACCATATATTTCTCAGTCTCTCTCTAAAGACAAAACTCTGTTCTTGGTTCTCCTTTGTCTTAGTACTTTCATAGTTGCACTCACTACTCTCTACAAATATTACCACCTCCTACCTTGTCTTCTAACCTTTCTCCTCTAACACTATGCCTCTCAGAGGTATGCCCTGCATGCTGCTGTACTCTTATACCTTTTTCTATAGGGGACATACTAGCCTTTTCTTTTTCTGCTATGTCTTTTGTAGTTTCACCACATATACTGCTTCTTTCTCTTGTTATCTCCTTTTTTTTTTGAATCAACAATTCATAATACAGGGCTCACTGGCAGTCTACAGCAGCACTACAGAAAAGGTAGCTATATATTCCTGGCATGTGTTGTAAGCATACCCTACACTACCTAAGCACAAGGTCCAAGCAAATAGATAGAGAATAGAAAGACTAATATCTAGGAAAAGACAGGATCTAATTTTCAAATTATACTCACAATGTCTCCTATACCTTCAATCAGAAAACTATACTCTATTACCAGACTAGTTCTTAGTGTATACAATATATGGTAATGAACACCAAAACAAGTACTCTAGTCAAACTCCTTTTTAGAAAGATACTAGTAACTTCTTAATAAGTTAATACTTTATAAAAAGAGCCTGAGCCAGTTCATTCTATCTGTAATTATTCAATTGTCATGCTCCAGTATAACTCCCTAAATGGTTAAGATAAAAGGTAAGACACTTTATCTATATTGCAAGTACTAAGTTTCTATTATATAGGTTGTGGAGAACTACAGCTGTCCTAAATATAGTAGTCTCAGTAGTATTATTACACTGTCCTATAAGCAACTATCTGGTTGATCTAGGACCTCTGAATAAGAGAACACCTAGCCAGATAGTGTTCAAGATGACTATCTGTACTAAGCAATACTGTCAACCTAACTCTTCAACCAAAAGAATTCTTAACAAGATAAGCCTCTGCCAGGTCAATGTGTTCAATATATATTGTAATGATTATATATTAAGATATAAGTAAAGGAAGTATAAACATGAATGGTGAGTTATAACAATATTAATATAGGGAATTTAGTAGTATAGTAGCCCTCCCAAGAGAAATTACTCCTACTGTAGGAAGGGGATGGTAGTTGTAAAAGAAAAAAAAAGAATGCTCATTGTCTTCTTTCTATCTTGAAGTTAGGACATTTTCATTTATAATGTCCTATTTCCTAAAATTTGAAATATCTTACTTCTTTTTTCTCTACTATCTTTTGTCTTCTCACTTTTACTTCTTCTTTTATTCCACATTATATTACCCTACTTGCTATCACTTCAAATTTATTCTAGAGAATTGGTTTTTCCTTCATCTCCTCCTTTTTATTCCTACAGTTATGAACTAGATACCCAAGCTTTTTATAATATTGACATATTCTTTCTCTTCTTCCTTCTAGTTCTATCCTTAGTTTAGCGAAGGTGTGCTTTTGGTTAAACAGACTACTCATGAGAAAATTGTATTGGAATTGAGACATCATGTTGATGCTTTACTAGTATAGAATAAATAGTTAATCTCACTAGTTATACTACATCTGTTGGAGTACAAGATCTTTATCTAGCCAGAGTCCTACTACCCTACTAATTACTGCCCTAATAGTATAGTTAGACTATTACCCAACAAATGGGATCCCTAATCTAGACAATCTCCTAAAAAATAATTATCACTTTCTTATATAAACAGATGGCAATATATCTGTAGCATAAAGTTTATACTAAGAAAGCAGTATAAGTAACTATACAGTCCACTCAATTGTGAGATCAGGTCTTAGTAGTGATGTCCAAGCTTGGCACCACACTTCTACCTATAGTCCCTAACTGACTACAAAGTTCTCTTAAGCCAAAGGCCCAGCAATATATAAAGATGACTAGTAATTGTAGTAACCATTAGCTGAGAGTCAATGAGATTATAAGAGTAAAGAGAAACAAGGTCCAAGGCAGATGGTGCTCTAGATATGGAATTGAGTTCTAGTATAGTAACTTAGTCTAAGATAACTTAATTATATTCCAAGTCCAAGTTAACAAGAAGAACTTGATAGAGTTCTTGTTTAGTTCCTGTATACTACTTATACAACTACTATATGGTCTATGCACTACTTTCCCACACTTATTATGTAACTCTATTATGTGATGCCACACTGACCTATGATATGTCATGTGATACTTTTCTGTACTCTTTTCTTGTGTAGTAAGTCCAAAAAAGTAAAGTAAAGCAAATAATAACTTAGCCATTTTGCCAAGTTAAGACATCTAACTTTAACTCTGTGATTAACTTAATATTCCTTCAGTACAACAGTACTGTATTCCACAACTATTACTTAATTTTCAGTGAGCACAAACCTTTAGATCATATTTCTTTTATAGTTGATATCAACATACAAGAAAAAAACTATCAAAATGTCAGAAATATATTAGTAAGAGACAATAATAAAGAAAACAATTTTCTTTAGGAGCTTTCTCATATACTATATAACACCAGTATTACCAATATTTATATTACTATAGACCTCAAGAGTGCAGTTGATGAATTTATGACAGTTACAGAAAGTCTATAGACCAACTACTCAAAGTATCTCAATATCACTAGACATTTCAAAGAATAGTGGAATACTGAGTACATCAAGAACATTGTCTAATACTATCTTACAAGCAGTCTTTAAGACTGAAAAATATTTATAAAAATACTCAAAGATATAAAACAGAGATATTTTAATAAGAAGATTGAGAAAATTGCAGCAACCAAAAATAGACTATAAAACTTAATGAATTGGATAAAAAAAAGGTAACTTCCAATAAATAAAGTTATACAATTCAATAGACAATTATACATTGACCTGAATGACTTCTATAATGTCCTCTATTCTTTCTATAACTTTATCCAAAATAGGCCAGTAAACCTAAGCATTTTCCAAGAAATACTAACTGCTTTTGTTATTAAATGGCCTTTTTTCTCTATTGTTGAGCTATATGATATATTAATCAAGTGCAACAATAACTCAATTACTAGACCCAATTATGTATTCTAGCGATATCTAAAATCTATTCTCAGTAATCCTAAGTGTGCCACTAATGTAGTCAATATAGTTAACTCATATATTAGACTCAAGTACTAGCCTAAGTACTTCAAACAATCCATCTCCATTGTCATTTTCAAGCTTTATAGAATGAATTACAATTTACCAAAGTTATTTTGCTCTATTGTTCTTTTTAGTACTATTAGTAAATTAATAAAAAAAGCCATCAGCAACTAACTTTGAATATACTATTGCTTTAAGATTTCTTTATTTATATTAACTAGGTAGTATCAAGCAACAATCCTCTACTAATACAAATATCCCCTTCATCTACAATATCCATGTAGAATAAATAAAAGGTTTAAGAACAAATGTTCTTGCCTTTAATATAACACAATTCTATTTATTTCTTAACCACTAGCTTTTTTCTATAATTGTTGTCAAAGTTAGTTTGAATACCAACATTGTAGAATTTCTCTTTTACTACTTTATAAACAAACATATCCAGTAGTAGAACTAGACTCTATATAAGCTTGCTTTATATTTTTTAATATTAGCTTGTGGCCCCAGGTGATAGGTATTATCATATTAATGATAAGTTAGCTAAAATAGTAGTGTTGGAAGAGTGGAAAGGTAATAGAAGGATAATAGTGTAAGTAGAATAGAGGAGTTAATAGAATAATAAAAGAATTAATAAAATGATGTTTGAGCTTGGATATATCTATTGTATCAGCTCATTGCAATACAAACAGATATAAAAGTCAAATAAGGATCATTCTTGTCACAGTTGCACTAAAGACTAGTAGTTACATACTGTATAGTATACCACTATACCAAAAGAGCAACATTAGCAAAACTACTTGTTAATAAAGGTTTAGTTATTTATGTAGTTCTTTGAACAGGTATTTTATTATATCTCTATGTCACTATTTAGTAGTTACTTTTTTGTAACAATCCTTATCACTCATCTACCTTGTCTGTAGCAACTTAACCTGAGATAATTTAATCACACTTCAAGTCTGAGTTGACAAGGAGAATTTGATAGAGTTTCTATTAGATAAGGTTTTCACCTATATCTTTAGTATGGGCTTTAGCATTTACTAATTCTAAGTAGTAATAACTAAACTTATATCTGAATTATATAATTTTTTTATTTTCTCATTACTTATGTCCTAATATTATTTAAAGTGTTTTTAAGTCTATTGCAACATATACAATACAATTTTTACTATAGTCTAATACTGTTAAATACTTCTTTATATATTATATTGAGTGTCCTTCTGCTTTTTTGGCTCTGTTCTGGAAGAAGTACTGAAATGTTCAATGGTAAAGTACATCTTGAAAATGTCATATAAAGTTGTCCATATAAAAACACTGATACTTTGAGATTAATTCCTATATATTCTACTAACTATCCTTGAGACTTGTTGATGGTCATGGCAAAGGCTAGTCTAACTAGGAATTGAAGTCTTCTGAGTGGTACAAATAATGTTTTTGTATTGGGTAATAGCCTAATTCTTGGAATCAATATAACCTCTTCTGCAAACCTTTTGTCTTTGTTAATAATTCTATACTGGAGCACTTTTCTTCTCATATTCAACACTACCATTCTTGTCCCATTACAAAGTTTTTCTCCTGGATTCAAGTTTCTTAACAAGATAACTGGACAGCCAACTTTGAGACAAAGTAAAGCAAGAGACAATCTATTAGTATTAAGTTGTTGAAGGAATTCTATAGAATAAGCATGGTACATTCTATTTTCCTCAAATACAGAGTCTACACTTCTCAGTATATGGACCTCTATATTTGGCCCTGGATTAAACTGTTGAAGAATAGTTTCATTAATATTGTGTACTTTATTATTTCTAGAACAGAAAATGATATAATCCAAAAAGTACTGGTCATCTTTAACCTCTTGATGGCTAATCCTTGGATAGACTCTGTTAATGAGAGTGTTGAGATCAGCACAAAGCATAAACTGAGGAACTTGAACTATATTACTATCATCTATTGTTATACTAGCACTAATTTTCAACAACCACTGAGTATGATGATCATTAGCTTCAAAATGGCCTAGATGTATATTATGTCTGAAATAAAAAAAACTTGATGTTTCTCCACAAATTTCCTCTACAAAGAGATGCTACCACTACTTGTTGACATGTTTCTTTAGGTACAACAGGCAAAGTTTGACAAAAATCCCCTCCAAATACCATAGTAATTCCACCAAATAGATGATCATTCTCTAGATAATATGTCAATTCAACAGCTATCAAGTGCAAGTGATCATTTACTTCAAGTAAGTCTCTCAGACATTGATTAACAGCATCAATGTCATACTTGTACTGCATAGGAACTTGATCCCAAATAATAACTTTGGTTTGCTAGATAACTGGAAACGTGTAACTATTCTGTTTAAGTCTAGCCACAGAGTTCTCATTAATAAAAAAAGGAATCTTAAAGTACAAATAAGATGTTCTTTCTCTATCTAGCAAAAGAGCAACAATTTCAGATGATGCTACACACAGTACCACCTGTTCTCTTTTTCTAACCTCAACAGCAATAGTATCACAAAGAAATGTCTTCCCACAACCACTAGCAGTATGAATAAAGAAAAGGTGACCTTGGTTGTTGGTAACAGACTCTAGAACAGCATCAAAAGCAGCAGTTTGTTCAGGGTTGAAAATTGTCCTTTGCTTATTTACCAAAGTTGCTATTTCATTTATATTATACTGCTCAGTCTGTAAGAAAGAATTAGGTATTCTGTAATTTCACTGTTGCTGTAAAAGAGGCATGGATGGAAACTTAGCAAGACTTTTTTCTATTCCTACCAACATTTTGTTCAGATTCCAAAGACCATAATTATAAATATCATCCTTTAGTATTTTCTAGTCAGCTTGGTAGTAGCTCATATAACATAGTTTGTGTTTGACATCATCACAAAGTCCAGCCTTGAATTCATCCCAGAGAATATGAGGCTCAACCACTTTATTAGTCAATAAGATCACTGCTAATAACCAACAATATACTACTCCAGGCTGCATTGCAATTGCTTCCTCCAAGCAAATTCTCTCTCTATGATCATCTTCCAGTAATTCTCTTACCATATATGTCTCCTTGAATGTGACAAACACTTGGCTATTCCAGGTCTTCAGATGTTTCTAACTCTTTCTATCTTCAAATATAGTCAAAAGAAGTTGTAAAAAAAACTACTCTCTCTTGGATAGTGATACAAAGTATATTCTTCCAATTATCTTGGCATACTGTCTTAGATGCCATGACTTGGCTTTAGTATTCTAGGTATAGTATTGAAAGAACTGCCAGTAGGTAAGACCCAAACCATTGTTACATGTAGAGTTGTAGTCAAACCAAGCAGTCAGCTAAGTCTTCTTCATATTTTGCCTAGCCAATATTTTATTGATAGTCTGGTATGTATGAAAGTTGATATAGTGCTCATTGGAAAGATGGACAAGAAGATATTGGACAGCTGGTGACTCTCCATACATGTTGAACTCAAAGATTTTCTAGCAAGCTTCAGTTGGACCAATAAACTAACCATTTAAGTGTGTTTTGATCTTATCCTACACCCTACTACTAATCTCCATAGTTGCTCTATCAGAACTCTTGTAGATGTACTTTCTAAAATACTTGACAGCTTCCAATCTAGTAGAGACCTCTATATTAATACAATAATCAAAGAGAAGAAGAAGTTGAGAACAGTAAGAAACTATATATTGATTGTAAATCTAGCTCTATTATGTTCAAAAACCAAGCCATTATTAGGTCTAGCATAGAGTGAATAACTATTTTCAGTCCAATCTATTCTTTTTCTATAGTCTTTGGGAAAGTGTTTACTATATTGTTTATTGACTATACATTTGGCTTGGAGATTGTCAACACTACATAGACCATGCAACATATACTTGGTGACTTTTGTATAGAAAAGAGGATTAAGCTGAGGATCAGGTAGTTGAGCTAAGATCATAGAGTTTATATAATGAAAATCTCAAATATAATCTTGAGGATGAAGAAAGATAAGCAAGTAAATATGGGAAAGACCTCTTTTTTGAAACTCAATAGTATAAATATAAGCCACAAAGATACCAAAGAAACCACTATCAATGAGTTTAAGAAGTGCTTTTTTTTTTGCTCAAAAACATGTAATACAATATCAGAACAATCAGTGGCTGTTTATCTAGGGAAAAGACTGTAAACAGCCATAGCATCTTGGAAAAGCTGGGTCATAAACCTAGGACTTCCTACATGAGAGGAAAAAAGAATAAATTTGTGTCCCAAAGGCCTAGTATCTTTACCATCATATCTATTATATCTATTATATATAGCAGTATGCTGAAGTCCTTGATAAAGCTTAGATCTAAGAGTATACTGATATGTTCTAGTCCAGTTGAGTTTTCTTTGCTCACAATTTACCCATGCATTAATAACAAATTGCTGGAATAACTTTTTACTATAAAAGAGAGGTGGCTGAGAACCTTCCCTAATATATAGATGATAGATATAATAGCATGTATCAGATACATACTGTGAGCAAGCTCTTTCTTCTCTTTGTTTCATATTTTCATCTCTCTCTCTAAGTTGAGCTTTACAAATAGAAATTCTTGGATACCAGCCATTTTTACCCTTGGAAAAGAGCAGAACATAGTAAAGAGCAGTATATGAAGGACTATTTTGGCTAATTCTTGGAAGTTGTCCTCCTCTTGTTTGTAAAACTACATCTCTATTATCTATTGTATGATATATTTCTTCTTCTGGAATAATAACTGCAATCTTTTCAGCAGTAGGAAGATTATAAGTTCTTTGATCTTGTTGTAAGTTCACATATAGTCTAATTGTGATCTTCTCTTGTTCCTCTACTAGCTTTTCCCTGATAAGTTCATAGATATGACAATAATAACCAATATATAAATGACTATTCAAAAGCATTATTTGAAGATCCTCTATTACCATAGGATTAAGATTACAATTGTTATTTCTCTTAACACTGAGCTGCTCTGCTATATTAAGGATATAGATTTGTATATAAGTAAAAGTATGATTATCATATGGTAAAAGAACACCAGTGAGATAATGAAGTGTACCTTGAGTTTTAAAATAATAAAGTCCTAACTGTTATCAAGAGACAGTGAGTGTTCTTAGTGATCACCCTAGGTAGATGTTCAAGAAGAACTTGATGGAGTTCTTTGTTAGATTGAACTACTACTTATACTACTTTTACAGTAGCTATAATACTACTAGTCCACGATTATATATTTCTCCAGAATGTTCTACAATCTTGTGACCTTATCACATGACTTGGCTTCTTAAGTTCCTCTGCTATTTATATCTTAACCCCATTATATGCTTTTGAGATTTTGGACTAAGTATTTGAATGCACAGGAGACTTTTTTCTGCTTAGGGCTCTCATAACACTAACTATCTAGTAATAAAGTTATTGATCTTCACTCCTACTGAAGTTATTGCAAATGTTATATTATACTGTCTAATATTATTATGGAAATTCTTTGAGCAATAATTATCTTCTGTTAAGTAGTTTTGTAAAACTCCAGTAAAAGCTTGAAGAGATGGTAACTGGATCTATTTTTAAAGACAACATATATCAAACTTGGAATAATTGCAGCATGAAATTTTAAGCTTTTCACAGTTAAAGTAAAGTGCATAGCAGTATGGACAAATAATAGATAAAATACCCAAGTTAATATATTGTATATTAGTTTCTGAAAATAGTTAACCAGTAAGAAAATAAAGAATTGGTAGTAGAGCACTATTATCTTTTTCTAAAACATTGTTTTAACAAAATCCTCAGTAATCAAAGTTATATAAGCAAAAAATTATCATACTATATCAACAACTTTATTATTGATTTAGTATATTTGATTATTTTTATTAATGATATTCTACAATATCTTGTAAGAATTTATAATTAGTAATATCAAAATCTGTTATTTACTACTGTTTAAATTCTATCAACATTTTTTACCATTATTTTGTTAACATTTTGATCACCATTCTTATTTACTAGTTGTTCTTTATAATCTAGACCATTTTTTCTTTTATTTCTTTTATTTCTTTATCTATTTATCATTTTATTTATTTGAGCCATCTATTGTCTTTGTAGATCAGCTATAACATCCTTAAGATTTTATGAAACATCTAAACTTCCTTTTTCTTTTCTTTTTTTATTTTTTCTAGGAGTAGAAGCATTTTGCAAACCATCAGCAAAAGATATATAATATCTTCTTCTTTTTCTTTTTCTTTTACAAACTAGAACAGAAGAAATATTTTGAAGGATAGAGTTTGTTCCTCAGCTCTCCTAAGTTGACACTTTAATTTAGCCAAATCTATTTAGAAATGATACCTATATAGTCAAATGGTCAATATAAAACATAAAAGAAGTCCAGGCATATTGTTAGATACTCCTTCAGGAGTGTCTTTGCTACTGAAGACTCTAGAAAAGCATCTTCTGAGCTCTCTTTTATCTTTAAGGAGGAAAAAGTGATGAGAAAGAGGTTAGTTCTGGCCCCAGGATGTCTACTGCCTCAAGAGTTACTATAGCCAAGCTCTCTTATAGAGTTGTCCCTTTCTAGCTCTTTGTTGCCCTCTCTCCTTCTACTCCTGAAGGGAAAACACATTCTATGAGTTGGAATAACCAGGTTATATCTAAGAAGAGCAGGGATATTGCTTTTAGGGTGGTCTTTGCTTCCCAGATCCCTATATTAACTGGTTTGATACCTCATGGCACAAATCATAGAACAACTGAGTCATTGTCTTGATTGGGAGGTGGCAGTGTAGGGTCAGATACCTGTGATATAACAGATGACTATGATATATTAGTCACCCATAACAGTGACAGCTTATCTTAGGTGTCACAACAAGTGACAAGTAACATTGTCATATCTAATATTACACATAATGGTGACTTCTGGGATAATGACTATTGTATTACATCTCTCTCTGGTCACCTTAGCTATTTAGAGATTGATGCCAGAGTTTTCACTTTGTTTATTTTGTATATTGCACGCTTCATTCAGAAGCATGCTATTGAAAGCCATCTAATTAAACAGTTCTCTCTTATTATAGGAGTAGGTTTCCTTATGTAGCATCTGTTCCAGACTGTATCTGCAGTGGAATGGGATTACTTTAAGATCTTACTACAAGCTAATGCTCCTTCTTTTGTAGAGACAATAAGAACTCTCTATGGTCCTAAATTATCTCAAGAGCTATCTCCAGATGTGGAAATGATAGTTGATGAACTACTAGTAGTAAAAGAAGCTCCCTTTACTACTGTAACTAACAAAAAGAGCAAGGGCAAAAAAAGACCCTCTTCCTCTACTAACACTCCTGTACCTTCTCAAAACATGCCTCCACCAGTATTGGTGGTCTCAAGAGCACCTCCTCCTTCTTAGCCAGCTACAATGGCCACTGTTAAGCCCACCTCCATGAAGGTAGATTGTTCTACTCAACACACTGGGCAAGCTCATTGAGAAGATGATTGCTTGGCAACTTCAATTTGATACTATCAAGCATAGTGTTCTTCATCCCAACTAACTTGGTAGTATCTCTCAGAGATCTACCAAGAACACTGGGCTCATCTACTTGGTCCACTCTGGCTGGGCCAAAGACCTCAAGACCAGTATGGTGGCTTTTAACATTGCTCAATTCTTT
>Ga0153973_100022_pt1 | contig 26237 bp, 13 predicted proteins | sample TSGA057MetaG_FD_104700 | JGI IMG/M metagenome (GOLD analysis project Ga0153973, IMG submission 104700) | Attine ant fungus gardens microbial communities from Georgia, USA - TSGA057 MetaG | ecosystem: Host-associated > Fungi > Mycelium > Unclassified | place: USA: Georgia, Yuchi Wildlife... | reverse complement strand
CTATTGTTCTTGAAATAGAGATAACCTAACCATCTTAGGGCAGTCCTTTGTTCTATTCAAGGACAGATGATAATCTATGGGTAAAGATCAGTATTATATGCAAACATTGAGGACCTTGTATCTCCATGGGATCTTATTGCCTTGGGATCTATTTATGGCCAAAAGAAGCGCATTGAAGAGAGCTTCATGATGGTCATTGAAGCAAATGATTATGTTAAGCAGTTCCCAAGATATCGGTGATTTAGTGTCTGGTAACTTGGTGATCACTGACTGATCTGCTGATAACTCAGTGAATACTGATTGCTTTGAGATGTTTCTGGTACCATTTGAAAGGTCTTCTTAAGGGCTTTTGGTGGCCATTTAGATCGTCAAAATTGGTCAAGTATTCCTGGAGTTATGGTCTGAATGAAGTTTGTGACATTACTCTAACCATTAAAATATTCCAAGATAAATAGACTTGTATATATAGTATAGAATACCCCTCCAGAAGCCTTGTCCTATTCTCTGAGGCTTTTTCTGGAGATAAGCTGTAATGTTCTCTAGAGTATATTTATAGAGTGAGGTTTCTCCTAGAGTTACTTTGCTCTAGTTGCTCTTATATTAACTGTCTTTAACTTCTTAAACCATATGTACTATTAATATAACGTACTCTTTTCTTGTTCTATAATTTATTTATTTTTTCTTAGACTTTTTACTAAGGACAGAGTAATCATATATTACCAAATCCTTATACAGAAGCTATATAGACAGACAATTTATATAGTATTATTTCATACTCAAACTAATTAAACTCTTCTCTACTCTTTGTCTTAAAAGCTCCTTTTCTTGTAAATCTGAGTTAAGCCATCTAGGTTGTAATACTATACTTGTATTACTTTCTTCTATGCCAAATATACTAAACCTATTTACTAGAGATGGCTAGGGTGCACTTTTTGCCAGCTACTCTATACAAAATCCTTTTTGATTAGAGATTTCTCTTCTTCCAAAACAGAGTCTTTGAGGGACAGTAGATCTATTGTCAGTAGCCTGATATCCAGGCAGTAGTGATAGTTCTTTGCCAAGTAGTTGATATCTCCACAGCAATAACAGCCTTTTAGAGGCAAGAGGTACAATTTCTGAATAACATTAACATCTATAACTATTGATAAAGCTGGGGAGAGCAAATTTAGAGAAAGGTAATGGGAGTGAGACCAGCAGAGAGGAAACTACTAGAGAAAGAGGGCAAATAACTAACAGAGAAGAAAAATACATGAAAGCAAATCTAAGAGATAGTAATTGTTGGTTAGACTAGAAGGCCTTATTTACTAGACAAACTTGGTCAATTCTTCTAGTAATCTCATACTAAGCTTCTAAGTCTATGTTGCTAGGGTGGTCTACTAGCATAGTTATGATCTGATTTTGAATGCTGACCCTTAGTTTTCTCTAAAACTTGATAACCAAGGTCTGGAGATTAGTATAGCTAGTATTAAAGATAAGAGATTAAAAGAAGTCTAGATAGTCCTCTACTATCTGGTTATTCTAATAGTAAGAGAAGCCTTCCAGAGTATTGATAGTATTTACCTCTGTATTGACAGAAAAAAATTAAGTCTGGAAATGCTACTCAAAAGTTAACTAGACCTAAAGAAGAAAGATACTAGTATCTGTTTTCTGATAAAAGAGGTTTTTGGACCATTTTACAGCATATTCACTTTTAAAGAATATTAGTATCTAGAAGATTCTAAGTCAAACTGATCTAGAACCAGCCATATGTATATAAGAGAACTCTACCAATGCTATTTCTGGAATACTAGACCAATCTTCTAGAGCAATCTTACATCTAATTAAATATTACTATATAATATTGAATTACCTCTAGCTCAACTTGGCAACTCCTGATCCTAGCTGATAGGACTATAGGATCAGGAATAGACAGACTGTAGTAGTATATATATTATAAAGTATATCCCAAGAGCCTTATTCTAATCTCTGAGGATTTTTCTAAAGGTAAGTTGTAACAGATTTTACAAACTATAATAATACTAAGGATTCTCCTTGAGTCCACTTCACTTTGGTTGCCCTTACAATATACAGAGAACAGGAGTTGAGAAATATTTGTCTATAGTTATGTTCTCTATTGAAGTCTAGAAGCAAGAGGAGTTTTGGCTAAACTTGCAAATAAGAAGAGGTGGATGCAAGAGAAGGCAATAGAGAGAGTGGTAGTATAGGTAGTAGAGAAGTATTTATGACAGAGGTTCAAGAGAAGTTCAAGACTAGCTATATAAGCTATTATAGTTAAGCAGTCAGAGCAGCAAGAGCAATATTAATGTTGTTTTTGGAGATGTTTTGTCATTCAGTAAACTTCTATAGGTGGTGGTGCAGAAAGCCCAGAGTACCAACTATGTTCTGGGAAATATCTATAGAAAGAGATATTTAGAAACAAAGTATATAAAGGGTTAAAGTAGGCAAAGAAATATAACCTAGGACTAGCTGTCAGAGCCTACAGCAATTGATTTCTAATTAATATTACTTGATTATTATATAATTACTAGTATTACCTTAGACATAAGAAAATACTTCCTTTTTAGCCTCAAACTATTAATATAATTAGCACTATATCTTTGGATTTTGTAAAAAATCTGACAATGGCCATCTATTATAGCTATTTAAAACTTTATTGAGAGATTCTAATCTTTTATAAGAGTAACTAAAATAGAGTTCTCTAGGAGAATCCTTAGTTAAGATTATACTTCAAATAATAGATTACAACTTATCTCCAAACAAGAGTAAATACAAAATGTGTACAAGTAGTATACAATAATCAAATGGAAACTCTATTGAGTTTTTCTTGTCAACTCAGACTAGGAGTATGATTAAGTCATCTCAGGCTAAGTTACTACAAAACTCCTAGAAAGATACTTTACATTATATATACATCTGCTAGTTATATGTTCCTGTTTCTACAATCCTAGTTATTAGAGTCAGGAGTTTTAGGAGTGGACTAAAAGTAATTTAATATTACATAGTAATATTTAATCAGTCATAGAGTTATTCTAGAGAGTTAAACTAGTATTTAAGGGATACCATTGGTAGGGTCCTTTTATAAGTATTGTTTTAACTCCTGGGTATCATAATTTACTAGAATTATGTTATCATACTATAATAATACCCTGTGATACTGTATCTCATTTACAATACTTACCATACTGTTTACCTTAGCTGTACCTCTCTTTGGGCTTAGGACTAGAATTATTTTTTTATCAGTATAACAAATCCAGTACCAGAGTATATCTAGAATAGAATAGAAGTAGGAATAAATGAAAGTGCACTCTAGAGTCTAGAGAGTAAACATAGAAAAGAAGTAGAAATTATAAGTATATTACTAAAAGAAATAAATAAGCATATATACAAGATTTAAAACCCTAAGCTAAGTAATTGAAGAATAAGATCATATTACTTTTCTATAGTAACTTAGCCTAAGATAACTTAACTACACTCCTAGTGTGAGTTAACAAGAAGAACTTAAGAGAATTTCTATTTAATTATCCTATACTAATATATATTTGGTATTTACAACTATTTACCAAGTTCCATATAACTCTTTTGAGTCATACTATCTTATGTGTCCATTAATTATCTAATCAAAAGAAATGAAAAATAAATAAAAATAAATATTGACTGAGCTATTTGGCTAAGTTATGATATCTCAAGTCTAGATATATTGTAAATGTCTAGAGTGAGTGTTAATAATAACAAAGAAGTAGAATAACCTTGCCTTCAGTTTATACTATTATGATAAACCCTTTAGGTGACAAATAAAAACATGACAAGTAGGAGAAAGACTTATTTCTAGATGATCACTATAAGACTAATTATCTTAGAGATAACAGTTATAACTGGATATTCAGCTTATAATAAATAGAAAAGAGCTCAGGAGAGAGGATGAAAAGACTGAATTATTACTTTCAATAATTATAACTGGCTAATATCAGTAGTGACTACTGATAAAGATTCCTAAAGATTAAGATCAAAGAACAAATACTACTTCAATCTAAAAGAGAACTAATCTAAAAAAAAAGTATGAAAGAAGAATACTCAAATAGACTTATAGACAATTGACTGCTATAAACAGATATTAGTAGTAGATAATTTTCTATAAGAATCTAAGAAAATCTAAGAATATAATATATATATAAAATTTCAGTCTGAAAAAATTTAGAATAAATTTGATTTCTATAAACTTTTTTTAGGTATAATGTCACACTGTCACATTATACATTCAACACATTGTATATACAACATGTCCTCTTCTCAATTATTTTAAAGACAAGATACTGCTTGTATATTATATAGCTGCTCTTATAGTTTACTACTGTGTTCTTCAAACACAAAATGCTTAGTAGCAATACCAGAACTTTAACTGTCTCTATTTACAACAACAAGAGCTACTTCTAGATTCTCACAATAGTACACCATGGTAGTAACTTTGGCATAGCCAGAAAAACCATATATTTATCACTATAATAGAACTTAATTATAAGAAAACCCTACCAGCATTACCCCTAGAATACTAGACCAACCTTCTGGAATGACCCTGCATCTAATTAGATATTACTATGTAATATTTAATTGCCTCTTGCTTAACTTGGCAACTCTTGCTCCTGAACTGTAGAATCAGAGACAGATAGACTGTAATAGTATATAGATTGTAGAGTACACCCCCAGAAGCCCCATCCTAAACTCTAAGGATTCTTCTAGAGGTAAGTTGTAATATATTTAGGAGTGGAATATTACTAAAGATTCTCCTAGAGACTACTCTACTTTGGTTACTCTTACATCAATATAACTACAATCAATAGGTTATCACTTTCAGTACAAACATTCTATAATCCTGAAATAGAAAATACAACATATAATAGCTAGAAAACTGATCATAATATTAATAATTTTACCAGATGGTCAGTTTATTGAGTATTGTATTAGTAAAATAACTGATTGTTATACTAGAAAATATTTTTATGGCTGTTTTTAATGCACCCAAAAGCTGGCATGACATACAAATTACCTATTCAATTTATCAACAACTTTATATATCTGTACCTAATGGATTTTATCTTATTTCAGATATAGTATTTCCTTGTGGTAATTAATCTATTGTAAACAAAATTTGGGCTTCTCTAAAGAGTAGTCAGCAAGTTTCAATTGATCCTACTGCTCAGGAGTATATTTTTACTATTAACCAATGATTAATTTCATACTAGCAAACTGTAGAATGGGGAATGAGGATTATTCAAGGTTTATTTAGCTAACTATATCTCTTTCTCAAAGCACCAGCACCATCTCTTGAAAACCTGTATATATTTTGTAAATCTTCAGACATATTTGGTTGGTATAAATCAGATTCAAAATACTTATATACTAATATAGAGGGTGTCTGATAATGAACAAGTTTGACATAATATAGTATTTAGACAGGTTTGTAGACAAGATTGTATTTTTTGCTTTCATTTACAAATAGTAGATATGTAATACTACTTGATATTAGAGTTAAATACTATAAGGGCAACTAGAGTAGAGTAACTTCAGGAGATTTCTCAGTATATATACAAGTCCAGAGTATGTTATAACTTACCTCCAGAAGATTTCTCAGAGAATAGAATAAGACTCCTAGAGGGTAATCTATACTATATACAAGTTCCCCTAGCTATGGAATATCTCAGCAGTCAGGGACAGGAATGTAGAAGTGGACAACTAATTAAATATGAGATAATTGGAATTTAATTAGTTGTAGGGTTGCTCTGGTATACTACTACTAGTATGTCAGAAGTAGACTTTAGTGCAATTCCCTTACAAATACTGTATTCTATATCCAAATTTGAAAAGACCATTATAGAAGAACTATCATTGACACTATTTATCATGACTTGGCAAAACAGCTAAGATATTATTTTATTTTTCTTTTCTTTTCTTTTCTTATTTGGACTTACTATACAAGAAGGAGTGTGAGAAAGTATCACATGATATATTATGGATAATATATTACAAAGTCAAATGATATCATATAATAAAGTTATATAATGAGTGTGGGAAAAGTAGTGCATAGACTATGTAATAAATATAAGTAGTATATAGAATTGAATGGAAACTCCATTGAGTTCTTCTTGTCAACTTGGACTTGGAGTATGATTAAGTTATCTCAGGCTAAGTCACTATACTACTGCTATAAGAGTAACTAAAGTAGAGTAACTCCAGAAGAAACCTCAGTATATATATAAGTCTGGAATGTATTACAACTCACTTCTAGAAGAAACCTCAGAGAATAGAATGAGACTTTTAGAGGGTAATCTACACTATATATACAAGTTCCCTTGACTACAGGATATCTCAGCCATCAGGGACAGAAATGCAGGAGTAGACAACTAATTAAATATAAGGTAATTGTAATTTAATTAGTTGCAGGATCACTCTGGTACACCACCACTAGTGTATTAGGAGTAGACTTTGGTATAATTCCCTTACAACTGCTATTTTTTGGGATGTGTTTACCTCTTTTGCAAGAATAATACTTCTATTTTTTGTTAGAAGAGGGCTTAAAAGAGAATTGCTACTTAAAGAGAAGGAGTAATGATGTTGATAATGTTAGTGTTGATTTAAGACTTAATATATGTTCAGCTTGTACTGTAAAACATTATGTTATAAGATAAGTCTTAAAAAAGAAACTATTTCTTATGCATTCATTAATTTAATAGGAAATATTCAGGAATATAATATGGGAAAGATATAAATAGAGTGGGAAAGATTATGTAAGATATATAGTTATTAGTAAGTATTACAAATGGCCACTTACTAATTTGTAATTGAGAGATTTGATATTCAAAAGACTCAAAAAAGCAAAGTTAAACAAGCAACAAAAGATGTTATTAAGTTTGAGATTTATCCTTAGACATACAGTTCTTAAATACATAATTGTAGTAGTCTGTTCTGATGCACAGACTACTATATGATTACTACCTATTGTTCTACATATAGAAATACTATTATTCTTATAATAGAGATAACCTAACTATTTTAGGACAGTTCTTTGTCCTATTCAAGGACAGATGATAATCTATAGATAAAGATTAGTGTCATGTGCAAATATTGAGGACCTTTTATCTCTATGGGATCTTATTGTCTTGGGGTCTATTCATGGCCAAAAAAAGTGCATTAAAGAAAGCTTTACAATAGTTATTGAAGTGAACAATTATGTTAAGCAGTTCCTGAGATATTAGTAATTTAGTGTTTGATGACTTAGTAATTGCTGACTGATCTGCTAATAACTCAGTGAGTACTGATTGCTTTGAAATATTTGGTCAAGTATTCCTAGAGTTATAGTCCAAATGAAGTTTGTAATAGTAAAGGTTATGTGATTGTGGGAGACAGGCATATAGACCAATAGATATTTGTATAAGTAGCTAGTACAATCCAATAGAGAACTCCATTGAGTTTTTCTTGAACAACTACCTTGATTGAGCCCTAAGTTTTCACAACCTTGTACTAATACATTAGTATACTATGCTGCATCCATATACTTTTCTTGTAAGTTCATATACTATATTCAAAGATCTTATATCTCTGTCTATAAGAATTGAACTTGTAATTTTTCAATTTTATAGACTGTTCACTCTTGATTCTACTCCTTTGTCTTGTTTAGATCAAGAAATGATTCCAATACTAACATTGCTTTGGTAACTTGAGTAAATAGGTTTGATTTACAATATAGTTTTGGTTTAACCAAAGAATTAGTCTTGAATCCTTTAACTACTGTAGTTATTGGAAGTAGTATCTTCTGCTTATTCTTTATTTTCTTAATCTCTATATTTAACTTGTCTTTGTCTCTCTGATCAAAAATATTGGAAAATCTGGTGTCATTATTATTGACTGGAAAAGTGCTACCTTTCTGAATGCATTTATAATTGATGCTGAAAATTCTAATATATAATAAAGGTTATTCTTCATCTCTAGTAGGTTTTTCTCCAGCTTTATCAACAAGCTAGATAAGACTGAACTATTGGTTTTTTCCCACTTATTATATTCCTTTTCAAGTGCTAACCATCCTTGATAACCAATAGGCTTATGATTATCTATCAGATACACAAGCATGATAGTATCTTCATCTGTAAAATTCTGAGCTTGCTTGATGACCACTAATCTGAGACTTTTCTTTTTTGATAGGGGCTTTTTTAGATTTGATACTTTTGTGAGATGAAGTTACACAAGTAAAAGATACAAGAGAGACTGGTTTTTGTTAAAAAGATAAAATTTAGTGATAATCAAAGGTTTTAGTAGCTGAGAAAATAGTTTAATTTAGATACTAACTATTCAAAACATCTATGTACTATATACTATATACTATGTACTATGTACTTACTGTTCTTATTTTGTCTATAATTTTAATATATATTTTGTAAAAACAGTATCTGTTACAAACTTCATTTGGACCATAACTCTAGGAATACTCAACCAATTTTAATAATCTCAATGGCTACTAAAAGCCCTTAAGAAGACCTTTCAAACAATACCAAAAACATCTCAAGGCAATTAGTATTCACCAAGTTATCAGCAGATCAGTTGGCAATTACCAAGCCATCAAATACTAAATTGCTAATATCTCAGGAACTGCTTGACATAATCATTTGCTTCAATAACCATTGTGAAGCTCTCTTCAATATGCTTCTTTTAGCTATAAATAGATCCTGAGGCAATAAGATTCCATAGAGATACAAGGTCTTCAATGTTTGTACATAACATTGATTTATTATCTATAGATTATTATCTGTTCTTGAATAGAACAAAGAACTGCCCTAAGATGGTTAGGTTATCTCTATTATAAGAACAATAGCACTCCTATATGTAGAACAATAGGTAGTGATCATGTGGTAGACTATCCTAGTACACAGACTACCACAATTATGTATTTAAGAACTATATGTCTGGGGATAAACCTCAGACTTAACAATATCTTTTGCTGTTTGTCTAACTTTGCTTTTTTGAGCTCTTTGATTATACAATAAATCAATCACAAATCAGTAAGTGGCCATTTGTGATACCATCTAGCTATAAGAATGTAGCCAAGATAACTTAGTTCCACTCCTAGTCTAAGTTGACAAAAAGAACTTAATAAAGTTCTTGTTCAATTTCTGTATACTACTTATATATCTACTACATGGTCTATATACTACTTTCCTATACTCATCATATGACTCTACTATGTAATGTCACCCTGACATATAACATACCATGTAATACTTTTCCATATTCCTTTTTTATATAGTAAGTCCAAATAAGAAAATAAAAAATAAAATAAATAAATAATAACTTAGCTATTTTGTTCAGTCACAACACCACCTCCTTCTCAAGGTTTCTTATCCCAAGGACTTTACAGCTTGTAGTATAGATCAACTATATTGTCTATTTCATTGTTATTTTTTTCCATCTATTCTCTAATTTCTGACCCTTTTTGCTTAATCTCTTTTTTCTCTTTCTGAATTGTTTCCAATATTCTTCTTTCTTGAACTTGTCCTCCCTTCTATCATCTCTAGTTTCTTTTAAGTCTTCTCTAATATTCTTCATTATATCTCTTATCTAACCACCCAAATAATTTCTTTGCTATAAACTTTCCTGGTAATTCTTCTCTTCTAAATGTTCCTTTTTCTCTCTTTTATCTTCTCATATCTTTTATATCTCATTGATATTCCTTCTCAAATTCCTTAATTGTCTCCTTTGTATTCTTTAAATTCTCCTTTCTTTTTCAAGTATTGGATTCTACTATGAATCCTTTCTACTATACAAGATACTTGTCTTTTCCTCTTACTTATCACTTGTTCAGAATCCTCTTGACTTTCCACTTCTCTTCTTTTTCTATTATAACTGGAGCTGGTTGCTCCTTCCTTTAACCCTTTACTTGCTCTATATATCTATGTATTCTACTGACATTTACTACTAGATAAATTTTAATAGTACTTGGTAATTCTAGTTTTACTGCATTCAATGATATAATCTTCTTGATCTTGTATAAGCTTACAAATCTCTCTATCAACTTCTTTATTCTTCTTCCAATTATTTGATATTTCAGATCCTTAGTGCTTAGTATTACTAGGTCCCTTATTTTATACTTATCAACTTTTGCTCTCTTCCTATCTATATACTTCTTTATCTCTTCTTGTACTTTCTCTAATACTGCTTTTGCTTTCTTCTGAATCTTTTTTATTTTTGTCATAAATTTCTCTATTTCTTCATACTTCTTTTTCTTTCTCACTTTGAACTCTATTCTAGGATCTTGTCTATAATTTGCTTTGAAGAGGGATATCTTTATACTCAAGTGTGCTTTATTGTTGTATACAAACTCTACTATTCCTAACCAGTCTGGCCACTACTCTTGCCTATAGTTAATGAACATTCTTAAGTACTGTTCTAACTCCTGATTAACTCTCTCTATTTGTCTATTTGTCTAAGGGTAGAACACTGTTGACATCTTGCTTTTGATTCTTAATATTTTATTCAACTCCCTCATCAATTCTGCTACAAACTGGAGTTCTCTGTCTGAGATAATACTTTTAGGTAACCCATGAAACTTCTACACATTATCTCTAAATAACCTAACTAGCCTTTTTGCCAATGTTCCCTCTGTAGTAGGAATAAAATAGACTATTTTTGTTAATCTATCTACCACCACTAAGATTGAGCCATATCCCTGTGCTAATGGTAGTTTAGTGATAAAATCTGCTAATATATGTATCTAAGGTTTCTCAGATATAAAATTGGGCATTAATTTGTCTACTGGTTGTTCTGTATAGTTTTGTTTCTCTAGTAAAAATCACACCCTTCTACATATTGTTTTATCTCCTTAGTTACTCCTAGCTACTAGAAGTTTTGAGTAACTAACTCCACTATCTTCTACTGTCCTCTATGTCCTTCTACTGGTATATCATAATATAATCTAATCATCTTTGCTCTTAGTATCTTTACCCCTGCTTGTTTTATTTCTTCTGCTGCTTTGACTACCTTATTGTTTTTTACTTTTGACTATTTCACTTTCTCTAGTAGATCTACTCCTTCCACTATTACTTCTATTCTCTTTATTTTTCTTACTTTCAACTATTCTGGTTTTACCAACATTTCATTCTTGTTACCTCTTTCTATCCCAACCTTCTAGTTTAGTCTCCTACTTAAGCTATTTGTCTTTTCTATTTTACTTTCTAGAATATATTTCAGTATAAAGTTAAATCTAGACAGATATAAAGCCCATTTAGCTTGCTTTCTATTTAACTTCTATCCCTTCATGAAATATTTGAGATTCTTATAGTCTGTTCAAATCTCAAATTTTATTATTGTTTTTTCTAGGGAATGTCTCTATGCTTCTAAATATCTAACTACTGCCAATATTTCTTTGTTATGAATTATTAAGGTATAAACTTAAGACTGAAGCTCTGACCCTAACTAGTAATGATTGAAAAGAAAGAACTCAATAGAGTTCTCTATTGGATTTCTACTATTACTTATACAAAAATCCCATGGTTTGTATGCTTACTTTCTATAGTCACAAGACTATTACTAATAACTATATAGTTTTTATATAATACTATCCCATGCTATTTATACCTTTCTTGTATTGTATCTCTGGAGATTCTTTATCAAAATGATAAACATATGGAAAATGTTTTTTTTCTTTAGAGCTAGCTTATAATATGAATCTCATAGTTTCTTTTTGTATCATTTAGAGATTTTGAAATGAAAGTGACTGGCCTCTACAACTAATCAGAGCACTTTATTGATAATACTCATCTAGTAGTATAGTTCAAAGCATCTACTGATACTCTAAATTCTTTATCTAAGTCTAGGGCTACCAATACTGGTCCAGTTGTAAAAATCTCTTTAAGCTTGTCAAATGCTTATTACTGCTCCTTCCTCCACTGCTACTTCATATCTTTCTTTATCAATATATTCATTGGCCTTGCTATTCAAGTGAAATCTTTGATAAACCTCCTATAATAGCTAACAAGATCTAAAAACTTTTTGATGTCTTTTACATTCTTTGGCTCCAGCCAATCTAATACTCTATCCACTTTTTCCTTTTCTATTTCAATTCTATTGGATCCTATGATGACCCCCAGAAATCCAATTTCCTGTATTTTCCATATACATTTCTCTGGCTTGATGTACAAGTTATTATCCTTTAGCCTCTTTAGTACTTCTTTTACAATCTTGTCATGTCCTTCTTCTGTCTCTATTCCCACTAGTACATTATCCACAAAAGCTACAACTTTCCCTTTATTAATTATATCTCTCAGGATTTTATTTATCATTGCCTAAAATATAGCTGGCAAATTTGTCATTTCAAAGAATATGACTGTTGGCTCAAAGGACCTTATATAGGTCATGAATGCTTTTTTCTACTCATTTCCTTCCTTAATCCTCACATTGTTGAACCCCTACCAAAGATCTATTTATGTTGTCTATTAAGTCCATAATTAATAGAAGTGGATAGTTATTCTTTACTATCTAATTATTTAGGTTACAGTAGTCTATTACCATTCTCTTTTTTTTATCTTTCTTACTCACAAAGAAAACTGGTGATATCTGAGAGAACTTTGATAGTCTAATGTATCCCTTTCTTAACTAATTCTCTACAAAATTCTAAACTTCTTTCCTTTCATTTTTGGATAAAAGATAGATCCTTTCTTTTCTAGGTTTGAACATCTCCTTGAGATCTATGATATAATCTCAGATTTTTCTTGTTGGCATCCTCTCTAACTCTACTTTCCCAAATACTCTTTTCCACTTTAAAAATTTCTGCAGCACCATTTCTTCAATCTTTCTGTGGTCTGCTTCAACTTCTTTTTCTCTTTCCTAATCCTCTTTATCATCTACTACCCATCTTATAATCTTTTTCTCTTCTAGGGTTGCTACTCTCGTCTCTTTCTTTGCTCTCTTTTCTTCTTTCAACTTTGTATTCCTTCCACACAGTAGTGGACACCTTATTATTTTTACTTCTTCTGTCTCCCAGTTTATCTCTGGATTGTGCACTTGTAACTACAGTATCTCTAATATTATATTTATTCTCCCAAATTGCATACATCCATTCTCATTCTTTTTACATGACTTTTATAGTATATGTTCACCTCTACTTGATAGATAATAGCCCCTATACTATTATTTGTTCTATCTATATTTCTGACTACTACTGGTCTTTCCAGTCTCTGTAGCCTAAATCTATATTTTACTATCATTTTTTGGTCCATAAACATCTTCATAGTACCACTATCTAGAAGTACTTTGACTGTTATATCTTTATACATATCTATCTTTTCTATACCAATATTTAACTATACTTCTCTCAATATTTTAAATGTCCTTCTCATATCTCTCTCTATACCTCTCTCTCTTACTATGCCTTTTGGAACTCCTATCTACGTGCTGCTTTGCTGCACTTCTCCCTATACAGAATACACTACTACTCTCCAATCCTACTATGGCTGCTTCTTTTTAGCCCTACATTCTAGACACAAAATTTTCTTTTTATCTTTCTCTAATATTCCTTCTATTGTATTTTTTTTTTCATGCTAACTATAGTTTACATTGACTGCTTCTCTTTTTCTTGCTGTATTTTCTCTCTACCTTCATGCTTCAAGATAACTACTACACTACACATTTCTCAAATAATTACCTGAAATAAATTCTTGCCTTCAGTTCTCCTGTATCTTAGTGTCTTTATAATTGCATTCTCAATACTCTACAAATGTCACAACTTCCCATTTAGTTGTTTACCCTCTCTACTCTAGTACTATACTTCTTGGAGGCATACTCTACATACTGCTATATTTGTGTACCTTTTTCTATAAGGGGTGTACTGGTCTCTTCTTTTGCTATGCCTTTTGTAGACTAACTACATATACTGCCTCCTTACTTCTTCTTCTCTCCTTCTTAACCTTAATATTTGGACACTCTCACTTATAGTATTTTATTTCCCAATACCTGAAACATTGTACTTCTTTTTTCTTTATTTCTTGTCTCCTTATACTTTGTCATAAAAAAGTGACTACTAAATAGTAACATGGAGGTATAACAAAATACCTGTTCAAAGAACTACATAAATAGATCCTCATTAGCAAGTAGTCTTGCTAATGTCATCCTTTTGTTGTAGTGGTAAACCATACAGTATGTGACTACTGGTCTATAGTGCAACTATGACAGTAGCTATCACAAATAGCCACTTACTAATTTGTGATTGGTTGATTTTATAATCAAAGAGCTCAAAAAAGCAAAGTTAGACAAGCAGTAAAAGATATTGTTAAGTCTAAGGTTTATCCTCAGATATACAGTCCTTAAATATATAATTGTAGTAGTCTATGCATAAGAACAGTCTACTACATGATCACTACCTATTGTTTTACATATAGGAGTGCTATTGTTCTTAAAATAGAGATAACCTAACTATCTTAGGGCAGTTCTTTGTTCTATTCAAGAATAGATAATAATCTATAGATAAAGATCAGTGTTATGTGCAAACATTGAGGATCTGGTATCTCCATGGGATCTTATCACCTCTGGTTCTATTTATAGCTGAAAGAAGAGCATTGAAGAGAGCTTCATGATGGTCATTGAAGCAAACAATTACATTAAGCAGTTTCCAAGATATTAGTGATTTAGTGTCTGGTGACTTGGTGATTGCTGACTGATCTGCTGATAACTCAGTGAATACTAATCACCTTGAGACATTTTTGGTACCATTTGAAAGGTCTTCTTAAGGGCTTTTGGTGGCCATTTAGATCGTCAAAATCAGTCAAGTATTTCTGAAGTTATGGTCCGAATGAAGTTTGTAATACATTTACTTTTTCCCTTACTCTGTATTATATTACCCTACTTGCTATTACCTCAAATTTATTCTGGAAAATTGGTTTTCTCTTTATCTTCTCCTTTTTATTCCTGCAGTTATAGACCAGGTATCCAAACTTTTTATATTCCCAATATACACTTTTTTCTCTTCTCTTTATCTTTGCCTTTAGTTTGGCAAGGGCATGCTATTGGTTGAGTATCCTGCTCATGAAAGAGTTATATTGCTCTAGAAACATGATGTTATGTCTCTAGAAAAGTCAAAATAGAAAATAATCTTACTACTATTACATTTACTAGAGTGCAAGATCTTCACCCAGCTAGATACCTACTGTTTCACTTACTACTGCTCTAATACTATGGTTATACTATTATCCCAAGTAAAGGATCTCTAACCTAAATGTCTCCTTAAGAATACAGCATTACTCCTCTACATGTACAGTCTACAATAGAACTTTAGTACAAGATTTATAAAGTGAAAAAATACAAGTAACTACTAGCAATACTACTCAATTAGCAGGTTAGATCTCAGACATGATACCTGAGCTTGATACTGCACTTCTACCAATAGTTCCTAACTGACTATCAAGTCCTCTTAAGCCTAGGGTTCAGTTATGTTATAGTAGTCCTAAGTTGTATCATCTAGGTACTAAGAAAGATAAGAGAGTAAGTTGGCAAGGCTCTATGATAAGCAGTGCCAATGAGAGTATTGAGTTCTAGTATAAGAATGTAGCTGAGATAACTTAGTTCCACTCCTAGTCCAAGCTGACAAAGAGAACTCAATAGAGTTCTTGTTCAATTTCTGTATACTACTTATATACCTACTATATGGTCTGTGCACTACTTTCCTATACTCATTATGTGACTCTATCATGTGATATATCATGTGATACTTTTCCACACTCCTTCTTTGTATAATAAGTCCAAATAAGAAAAGAAAAGAAAAGAAAATAATGACTTAGCCATTTTGCTCAGTCATAACACTAGCTAATTAGAAAAAGGCTATTACTACCAGTATTAGGAGGATACTAATAATAAAACCATAATCAATATTCAACAAGCCAAAAAATAGTTTTCTTACTTGTTAATAATTTTTATAATAAAATATTTTTCTTGAAGTTTTTTCTTGACTTTAATCAGAAGCTAAACCCAGTGGCTCAGATTGCCACTGTGTTTGGCTTCTATTCCCTTGAAAAGAATCTTTGCCATATGACCTTTGATAGCTATAAGGACAACTGGAGTAGAGTGACTCTAGGAGAAACCTCAGTCTATAAATATATTCTAGAGTATGTTACAACTCACCTCCAGGAGGTTTCTTAGAGAATAGAATGAGGCTCCTGGAGGATAATCTATACTATATATACAAGTCTCCTAGTTACAAAATATCTTAGCAGTCAGAGATGTAGAAGAAGGAAACTAATTAAATATTAGGTAATTGTATTTAATTAGTTGCAGGGTTACTCTGGTACACTTACCACTAATGTATCAGGAGTAGACCTTGGTGTAGTCCTCTTACAGTAGCTCATAAAGAAGAAATAAAAAAAATTAATGTGTTTAATCCAGCTTTATTCTATATCAGAGACAATATCTATATATGGTATATGACCTTGATGTGTAATAGAGAGGATATCTACACATAGCACAGTACTCTGATATCTTTAACTGAAAAAGGAAAATTGGTATCTAAGAAAGTCTGAGAGTGGGTTTTGCATTCTTCTTAGATGGGAACATCTAGTAAAGTCTAGAATACCCTGAAATTTGAAATTTATGTTCAACATCTCAGCATGGAGCAGTCTGAGAAAATCTGAGGTCATAGATTTTTTTAGAATGCTTACTGGAAGTCACCTAGTAACTTGATTCCTAACAGTCACAGATAGTTACTACCTATCACTCAAATAGGATAAATAGTAGGATATATTCATAAATACACTTGGAAAGAGTAAAGAACCTCAAGTTCTTCCTTTCTTCTTTTCCTTTCCTAAATTTCTGGCTTGGAAGGACACTCCAAGAAAGTATTGTTATAATTGACAATCATCTTTGAAGTGAACATTGACTTGAAGACAACTTGATATACTCTTGTTGAAATACCTTAACAGGATATCACTTGGAAAGTGATAGTACAAGAACTATCAGTTATCCTTAGGCAACAAATTCATCTGGAGTCTAAGTCATAATACATACACTGTGCCTCAATTCCCTGTTGCTGATTTGGTCATGTATTTTAGAGTAGTGAAACATTGTTCTTTAGTGAAGAACTTCAGGAGTCAAGGGTAGACTTTTGCTACCTTTACCCTTGAGGCATGCCCACCCCTAGTGGGCTCTAAATACAAACAAATGCATATTAGTGCTATGGCATAGCATTTCATAACACTTGTCAATGTGAAATCTTCTTAGGCACTCAAATAATTATAATACTACATTAATAGAACCAAGATGTCTCTGTGTCCTGTTTTGATCATTCAACAAATTGTCTTAGAAAACTTTCAGATGCCCAAAGCCCCTCTACTCAGTAAGTGGTCATGGTTGAGCAGAAATTCTCCCAATGATAGAGAGAAAGTGCATGGACAAAAGGAATGGGAACTGTTGAACATTTTGTGCCATATCTCGTGCTAAACAAGTTTCAGAGCAATAAATTGAAGCAAATTGCAAATTCCTGGACGTAGTATACATCGGAATGGGCGTTGTTGGAATAGATAACTACATGTGAATTGAGCAACGATGAAAAGCAAGATAAAATATAGCGAAGGACAGTGAGATCGAGGTACATCACTCGAAATCATAGGAAACTTAGAAAACCTCACATGAACATACATGAATCTAAGCAGGGATATGCATGGTACATTACCAGTAATGGAACATCATTGTTCATCATCAATTGTATCCTGATGGCTAAACTGGCACCCTTGGAGAAACTGACAAGATACTTGAGTGAAAAGGTGAGCGAAACATGTTGGTTCGTTTTAATGTTCACGGCTTGATCATCGTCATCTTTATAAAACAAGTGAAACAAAAGGGAAAAAAATACACGCATCTTCTTTTTACGCATCTTGCTCTTTTCAGATCCTTCGCTCTCTTCCTCATCCTCTTGGTCATCTTCACCCCCTATTTATTGCCTTCTGCTTCATCAGGATCAGACTGGGCTCGAAATTTTCTGATTTTTCCGTTGGAATGTTTGAGTATGTTCCCATTGGCAGCTCACCTTCACTAGTAAATCAAATCCTACTTGGATCTAGTAGCAAGAGATTGCCAACAACTCAAGTAAATTTCTGCAGCAGGCATGGTGGTGGGAGCATCATATTCCGTGTCAGGAGTACCAAATCGATCGGTATCAATGTCCATCAATCTCATATCATATACAGAGGAGAACGGACGCTGCCGAAAGAAAAGATGCACTAGTCGGTTTACTAACCTTTTGCTTCATAAACGTTTAGGATATCGTTGCCGCCTTTAAAGTAACAAGGTCATCATCCTTGGCACATTGATGAGCAATGCGAGGTTAACACCTGGAGGCATAGGTCTCTCACAACAATCTGATCTAAAGCTGCTTCAAGCTGAACAGCAACAAGTGCGACGTGAGAGTTGTCCATGGCTTGGAAGTTGATACCTTCTTTGTAACATCTGAAATTAGCATCAGTGACAACTTCTCCCCATTTCGAGTGCCTCCAGTCAAATGTCACCCAGACTGATGAGCTCATAAGTCCCTGGCCTCGATAGCATCAAATTTACAATTCATTGATTGAGAGAAAACGAAGTCCCAACGATTCTGAATTATGATCACCCAGAGTTAACAGGACATTAGATGCAATCTACAACGCCATACCTGTGCAGTTGGTATACCCATATTGTATCCATGTTTGTCCGTCCCTTTACATAAGGGTGACCCGTGCTTTGATGGAGAGTAGACATGACTGTACGGGCATGAGTACGGGTGGCAATCAAACTGCCCGAGGGTCACCCATGATGAGCCCTAGCGACAAGCAAGCTAGTGCTTAAACGTGAAGGGCCTAAACAGGGCCCAACATCAGGGGGCGTATCTATGGAAGGCATGTGGAGGAGGGTAAGGGCAAAGTTTGCTAGTGGTTTGGGGTAGCAGCATGTCTGGAGGAATTGCTGTAACAGTAAATAGAAAGAGAAAAGAGAATAGGAATAGGAAAATCTATATTTGTTGTCCCAAGGTGGTGCTATAGGAGTTTCATCATCAAATCTCCTATCGTTCCTGTGGTCTGTCATTAAGGGAAGGTTTCTGTCGGATAGGGGGACCTGTACATGAATGGATTTCGGGGATTTCTATTCCCCAACAAGCAAACTATTGCTAAGACATGGAGGGCCTAAATGGGACCCAATATCAGGGGTGTATCTACAGGGATGAGGCCAGGGGAAGGAGGTGTGGGCAAAGTTTTTAGTAAATAGTTGGGGCAGTGGTATGTCCAGAAGCATTGTTATAGCAGTAATTAGAAGGAAAAGGAATTAATGTATACTCATCACCGCGGACTGTCCACGTACACCGCGTAATAAATTGCTGGATTAGAAAAAAATCCTCATTGCACCTGAGCGGATGGTCCCATGTGGGAGTCTTTTAGTAGATAAGGGGATTTGGACAGGAATTCTGTGAGGGCCTTGGCGCCTGGGGGGGTATATAGAGGATTTGATCTCTTCTAGGACGTGCTGACGTGGTCCATTGACACGGCAGACAAACAGCGTTTGATGTCAAGTGATTAGCCAACTGAAACGCCTAATGTGTCACATTTGTGACATCGGCAACATTGTCAGATGTAGTAAAAGAGGCGGCACTTGGTACAAGTGCAGATAACTTGAAGCATTGCAGCTAGAGTATATCGTATGCGGTATCAACTGATACTACCTGAAGCATACATCCCCTTCTCAATGATTGCAGTTGGTTCATCTACAAAAATGGTGATCGCATGATGATCAAACACTTTGTCCTGTTCCTAACAGACAACCCTGGAGCGTTCGATTGGTCAAGTAGATCACTTAAAGGTGCTATCACGGAATCACTGAGGGCTGCTCCTTTATTCCTGCTTTCTCTTTTCTCCTTCTCTCACTCCCCTTGTGTCTGGATCAGTTGCGAGTGATTTTGGGGTTTTTTGCGTTTCTCGTCAAGTTTCTCTCTGTAGTATGGGCTGTCTTATTGTACTATGCACTTTACCGCGGACTACGATCGAGCATTTTAAAAAAAAGAAAAAGTGTGACATGTGACTGAATCGATCAGTTGACATCAAACCTTGGCTGATCAGCTGATTGTCCGCAGTGTGAGTCCTGCACTTAATTGTCTTTATTGTCCTTTTGAATGAATCACCTGACTTACCTTATTGTGCCAAAAACATCGTAAATATATCTTGGTTCGTATAAATGGGTGCTCTACTCATCTTTATTCCCCAATACAACCTAGTCCTTCTTGATATCACTGTAATGCTTTATTCATTATTAGCCAATATTTTTTCACAAGACGAGGATCCCGCTGATTCTGTCCCCAGCGATGGTCTAGAAGGAAGCAATTTCAACTGTATGATTCTATGAATCAAATCCCGTTTCTTCGGCGATCAACTGCGGTGAGCATTCTTCTCTCCTGTCTGATACATTTGACTAAGTGAACCATCAGTCTGTCACTATTTGCATCGTATCACCACCATCTACATTTCTTCTTCCCATAATTAATTAGGGTTTTCTTGAAGGAGATTAATTAGGGTTTTCTTGAAGGAGACAATCTGTTAATATTGGGCTTCTTTTGATTTGGTCACGAGTCGTTATTGTATCATGTGTATTTTCGAAATTCTCAATCAAATGATGGACGTGTTTTCTTTTGTGCTTGACCAACACTGCAAAAGAATGATGTGGATATCTTATCAGTAAATGTGAAAACAAAGAAACACCGGAAAGACGGTAAGATTGGCACGTCATTGTTTATTTTCAGCTACGATTTATTACGATCTCGAGCCCTGTGTTATTAATAAGGCCCAGAATAAGGACCAACTACACTACTACACTCAATATTCCCCAGCACGTGAAAGCCTCGAGCAACACATGAAAATAAGCCATCACACGGCGCACACTCTAATGTCAAGTCGCCGCTTGAACTGGGACCTGTCAGTATTGTGTCACTCACATATGTCCTTACGCAGTCACGCTGTGTTATTGCAGCTATGCCGCCACACTGCCGCCACCCCACCAGGTTGTCTCTAACTGCACTAATTCACACCTTTATCACATCCAATAACCAATTCATCCATGGCGAATTGGTGTCACCCGATACTCGCACAGCACATCTATGGAGTGATGTGGTAATATTATCACGTATTAGGTTGTCATCAAAGTCCTGAGATGAAGTTTCCCTACCCACAACAATTGACAAAAAAACCAGAGATTGAGGATTAGGAGGGAAGAGAGGGTACTGGAGTAGTGATCATGGTGTAGATTATCCAGGTGTGTTTTCTCTTAATTTCCTTGTTTCATCACTAAAGCAACAATGAGTCAGCACACTCTTCTCTCCTTCTATGCACTGACCTAAGGATTCCATGGCCATGTACATAATACTCTGTAAGGATAACTTTAGCACTGAAAGTAACATGAGAACTGAAGTATACATTGTGTTACACAGTACTTTATATAAGAGACTAGTAGTTGATTGTTATGACATAGTGTTTTATTTTAAAACACTTTCATCCTTTGTTCATCTAACTAAATCACCTTCTTCACATGTATAAATGATTTATCCTTTTCTAGAAACCTCAGTAGGAGTGCTAAGAGATGACTCATTTCTCTTCTTCTACTTATTATGCAAACTTCTCTACTCAGTCTCCTAACTTTTAGTCACTAACATTTGGTAAATAGACTCACTTGTAAAATTATATAGGACTATGAGGTTGTTATGAGCTGTCTTGGCCATAATAACTTTTTATTTCTTTAATCCTTTATCTTTTACTTTACTTTTCTTTTAATTGGACAATAGGGGAGTCACATGATCAGGATCACATGACCTGTCACATTTATCACAATCCATCACAATTCTGTGACAGATCAGTTACATCACACAGATCACATGTCAAGAAACATTCTAGTAGATTCTATTAGATTATTAGTAGGTTAGGGTTAGTAGCATAGACCATATGTAAAAGGTATAAGTAGTAGTCCAAATCTAAGAGGAACTCTGTCAAGTTCTCTTTGTTCACCCCAAATAAAAGACAACTCAGTCCTAGAGTTAGCTCAATTCAATAGTTGTACTATACTAAAACTTAACTATCTTTCTGTGGCTCTGTTATAAGAACCTCAAGTAGGAAAAGGCTTCCCATACATGAGAACACTCAACCTAACAATCTCCAAAGTAACACAATGGAGCAAAGACATAAACAGGATAGGGTCTTAGCGAGCCAAGTCATGTGACAAGGTCAGGTAACCATGGAACATTCTGGAAAGGACATGTGACTGGAACTCTAGGGTACAGCCACTGTAGTAATAGTATAAGTAGGGCTGCAATCCAACGAAGAACTCCATCGAGTTCTTTCTGAACATCCATCTAGGGTAACCACTGAGAACATTTACTGTTCCTTGGTAACATAAGAACTTGATATACCACATCCAAGCACTGTTCATCTCGAACCCTGCTCAAAATCACTTAAGGACGCAGTTGGCTTTATACCGGCACCACAAGTGATTTCCCCACCACACTTACTCCATACTCTTCCTCACTAGAGAGCACAGCGCTCTCAAGCCTCTTGGATAGCAGGCCCTAGCTGTAAAGGGGACTTCACTGTCAGTTAGGGACAGTGGGTAGATGGCCTGGACAAAGCTCGTGTCCCTGCCTGAGACCTGACCTCTATATCGAGTGGGCTTGTAATTAGTTCTTCACTAGTAGCTCCGTACTACCAATCCATTGTGATTGGTCTATGCAGGGGAATGATGGAAAACCTCTTAAAGGCCCGCCTAGCTTAGGGATTCCCTTCTTAGGGATAGTATTGTTTCATCCTTTTTAGTCAGTAATCAGCCATAAGTACAGACGAAGAAGATTGCTCATCCTCCTACGAGGAAGCATCAACATCACCATCACCATCACCAATGTCTCGCCAACAACAACAGCAACAGGGGGAACACCCTTCAGCACCTGCCCCCCAAACCAGAGAGGAACAACTCCTTGCCATGATCGCAACCCTGCAATAGCAGGTCAATACCATGCTCCTCCAACAGCAAGGGAGCAGGGTGGAGATCACAAAACCTCAAGTTTTCAGTGGAAGGATGGAAGAGGTAAGCGCGTTCATCAATGCAGCTCGCCTATACATTAGGATAAGGATGACGGAGGAAGTAGCAGCAACCCAGGTGGCCTGGGTATTGTCATATGTGCAGGGGGGAATAGCGGAGGCATGGAAGGATAATCTATTGGATGAGTTGGCCAAGGGGGAGTCAGAGGTGGAGTCAGCAGAGCAACTATTTGCAAAAATAAGGGACGACTTTGGGGAGACATCGGAGGAGGAGAGAAAAATAGAGCAACTGAGGACAATCGAGCAAGGAGGGAGAACCTGTGATGAATACATGCAGGAATTCAAAAAGGTTGCCAGAGGAAGTGGTTATGAGAGAAGGCCCTTCATTGAAGAATTTAAAAGAGGACTAAACGGGGCCATCAGGAGGAAGCTGGCAGAAGCAGAGGAACCACCAACCACCATTGGAGAGTGGCAAGAGAGGGCAGTAAGACTGGATAGAAACCAGAGACAGAGCAGGACAGAGGAAAGAGTATTGGAGAGGAGTGCAGCGCACCCAGGGGGAAATGTGCAGCCTAGAAGGGGAGGATCATATGGGGGAAGAGGAGGACAGATAACATGGAGAACAGGAGGAGGGTACAGAGAAGGAGGAGGAGGAAATATGCCTAATAGAGGAGGAGCTCAAATGGGTCCAAGAAGAGACCCCAATGCAATGGATGTGGACAGAGGAAGGGAAGGAGACAGGACGTGCTATGTGTGTGAAAAGTGGGGACATATGGCCAAAAACTGCTGGGAAAGACATAAGGGAAGAGTAGTAGAAATGCCGCAGGAGTCGGCAAAAGAAAATGGAGGACAGTGAGCTCTCGGCTGGCCTCCAGTAATGTATATAGTGTATTGCGCCCAGAAAAACTGGGCAATAAAATGAACTCTACCAATACCACTGAGAGAGTAAGGGACGTACGACAAACAATACAACCACTAAGGGAAGTCTGGTTGAAAGTGGGGCTAGAAAAGTTGGAAAACCATGAGGGAGTAGCGGTGAAGGCGTTATTGGATAGCAGGGCAACAGGTCTATTCATGAATACGACCTTTGCAAAAGAAAAGGGGTTTAAAATGGAAAAGTTGAAAAGACCCCTTTTAGTCAAGAATATGGATGGAACAGTAAATGCAGGGGGGGCCATAATGCATCAGGTCAAATGCAACATGTTCTTTAAAGGACATGTGGAAAGAGCAAGGATGGACGTATGCAATTTAGGGAAGACAGAATTAATACTGGGAATGCCATGGCTAGCGGCCCATAATCCAGAAATCAATTGGGAGAAAGGAGAAGTAAAGATGACATGCTGCCCACCTATCTGTGGAAAGAGAAAGCAAGGAGGAAAGGAAAAGAAAGTAAGGAAGGCAGAAAAGAATGAGGATGAGGAAGTAGTAAAAAGGCTAGTGCCCCAGAGATTTTGGAAATGGAAAAAGGTATTCGGAAAGAGGGAGTTGGAGAGAATGCTGGTACAAAAGGTCTGGGACCATGCTATAGAACTAAAAGAGGGGTTTACACTGAGGAAGGGAAAAGTATACTCGCTATCAAGGGAGGAAAGGGAGGAAGTACAGACATTTGTGGAGGACCAGCTGAGGAAAGGGTATATCCGACCCTCCAAGTCGCCCCAGACGTCGCCAGTACACTTCGTGGCAAAAAAGGATAGCACACGGAGAATGGTACAAGACTATCGATACATAAACCAGTGGATGGTAAAAAATGGGTACCCCCTACCCCTCATTGCAGATATACTGGATGGAGTAGGAAAGAGAAAGGTGTTTACAAAGCTGGATTTGAGATGGGGATATAATAACATCAGAATCAAGGAAGGAGATGAATAGAAGGCAGCATTCACAATGCATATCGGAGCGTACGAACCTACGGTCATGTACTTCAGATTAACAAACTCTCCTGCCACCTTCCAAGCAATGATGAATGACCTGTTCAGGGACCTTTTAAACCAAGGGGATACAGCGACCTTCATTGACAACATCCTAGTGGCCACAGATACAGAAGAAGGGCATGACGAGCTAGTAGAGGAGGTACTAAGGAAGTTGGAAGAAAATGATCTGTTTGTAAAGCCAGAAAAATGCAGATGGAAAGTAAGGGAAGTGGAATTTCTGGGAGTGGTAATTAGCCCAAAGGGGGTAGAGATGCAAAAGGAGAAGGTGGAAGGAGTCCTGAACTGGCTGGCACCTAGGAACGTCAAAGAAGTACAAAAATTTCTAGGACTCACCAATTACTACAGAAGGTTCATAAAGAACTTTGCTAGGATAGCGGCACCACTGCACATGCTAGTCAGAAAGGAGCAAAAATGGAAGTGGGAAAAGGAACAGGAGGAAGCGTTCGAGGAACTCAAGGCAGAATTCACCACGGAACCCGTCCTAGCCATTCCAGACATTGACAGAGAAATAAGAGTGGAAGTGGATGCATCAGACTATGCAACGGGGGGAGTGTTGTCAACAAAGTGCGAAGATGGGAAGTGGAGACCAGTGGTCTTCATCTCTAAATTGTTGAACACCACGGAAAGAAATTATAAAATCCACGATAAAGAGATGCTGGCAGTTATAAGATGTCTAGAAGCATGGAGGCACTACCTAGAGGGAGCGAAACTCGAATTTGAAATCTGGACAGACCATAAAAACCTCCAGTACTTTATGATGAGTCAGAAGTTAAACTGCAGACAAGCGAGATGGGCCCTATACCTATCACGGTTCAATTTCATGTTAAAACATGTTCCAGGAAAAAGCATGGGGAAGGCAGATGGATTAAGCAGAAGACCAGACTGGTAGGAGGGAGTGGAAAGAGATAATGAAGACCAGAAGTTGATAAAACCAGAATGGATCAGAGGAGTAGAAATGTTGATAGAGGAAGAGAATCTAAGAGAAAGGATCAGAAAGGCACAAGAAGGGGATGAAAAGATAGTAGAAGCAATAAAAGAGTTAAAAGGGGCAGGAATAAAAACACTAAAAGACGAAGAATGGGGAATTGAGAACGGAATAGTACTAAAGGAAGAAAGGATATACGTACCGGAAGGAGATCTCAGGAGGGAAATAATACAACTACACCATGACACTCCATTAGGGGGGCACAGAGGGAGATAGAAGACGACAGAGCTGATTAGTAGGAATTACTGGTGGCCAGGGGTAACG
>Ga0153973_100018_pt1 | contig 27191 bp, 26 predicted proteins | sample TSGA057MetaG_FD_104700 | JGI IMG/M metagenome (GOLD analysis project Ga0153973, IMG submission 104700) | Attine ant fungus gardens microbial communities from Georgia, USA - TSGA057 MetaG | ecosystem: Host-associated > Fungi > Mycelium > Unclassified | place: USA: Georgia, Yuchi Wildlife... | reverse complement strand
TCAAGAGAAGTTGCCCTCACGTCGGAGAATAACAGACCATCCTCCCCTACACTTTCTGCAGAAAGGCCGCCCCACTCTCTTCGCCGGTTCTTGTCAACAGGCGTTCCTCTACCGACATACTTGATAGCTGGCCAGGATCCACGAAGGATGGATGACTGGTCCGAAGAGAATTTTGTGGATGAGTATTTCTTTTTCGTCTTCATTATTGGGTAAAGAGGTGTGAATTGAGAAGCAAACGACATCGTCCGACTGAGCTGACGAATGGAAGGGGAAGCCTCTACAGAAGCCGAACTTGACGGAACACATAGGGAGGGAGCCTGCAATGGTGAAGCATTCACCGACAAAGGGAGCTCGACAGTCGATGCAACTGGAGAGTTTTGTGTCGAAAAGGACAGAGTCAAGTCTAATGAGACCTCTGTGAAGGCTTCAAAGATAGTGGCTGTATCAGAGGCATTTTCGTCAGGAAGAACAGAGCAATGTTGAACCGTCAAGATTTTATCTTCTGGCGTGGCGGACGCTCCGTTTCCTTTCGCTGAACTACCAGAGTTTTGATTCTTGTCCAATGTGCTGGGAATATGTTCGCCGTCAGTCAGACAAAATTAGTTGGCAGACGGAAAAACATACCCAGCGCTCATCCTGTGAGAAATCTTTGTCTCCGTGTAAGACTTATCCAACAATCTGAGTTTCCAGGACCGTGCTGGGTTCCCACAGGTACCTGTAAATGTGGAAGAAGGGCAGAAGATGGGTGAGGGAATGTGAGCTGGTGGGAATGGTACGTTCAGGTTTCACGGTGCGAGCATCTTGACAACAAGCTTCCAATTCCACGGACAACTCGGGTATTAGGCAAGGAAATCATTGATAGAGAAAGTTATCAGCCACGACGCTGCGTATCTTACGTTCGTAGACAGAGCGGCGTTTCAACCCAACAGAGCCAAGATGACTTCCAAATGCTTCAAGTAATTGCGGAAGAAGCAACCTTGTGTGAAGCCCTATTATATTAAATATCGGGACACATGCTCGAGTTTGAGTTCCAACCTGGAACAATTGAAGCTCGATTCATCGTTAGAAGACCGAGAAGAATTCTAGAAATTCAAAAAAGCCACCAGCTCATGATGCTTGAAAGTTTCCATTGTGATATTGCGCCCACCTGTCGCTGGAGAGTCTGAGTCGATTCATGTTAAAGTGACAGAGAATCCCGGGTGGTGTCAGTACCAAGAGGCTCTTGCCGAATTCAAACTCCGATTTTACCGTCCTCTTATAGCTTGGCTTGACTGCCTCCCTCGTTTCATCCGTTAGCAATTCAATTTGTTGTGTTTACATTAATATTACTCCCAGGAATTATGTGATCGTCTCAGAGTCCCCATAGTGCGCCGATTCATATCCTAATACAGTCTATTGGACGAGTGTCATCAGAAATTGCGCTAACTTAATGGTGTTTACCATCACTTATTTAAAATTGAACAAAAGATAAATTTCTCTGAGCCACCTTCCGTATCTAATGACTTCTTCTACGATGTAGAAACACGGCAGGTATCGAATTTATAAAATCCATCTGCTCTTTGCGGAATGTATCCTCAATCATAGTGGTATTATCTCCATTCAACTGGATGATCCGTTGATTTTGAGGGGTAAATTGTTCCCAGAGTGGACCTTTGGAGTTGAGGATAAGACCTACTTAGAGAAGATGTATTCTAGTAAAACACGTACGCTCCAATCCATTTCCATCATTTGGATTCAAACTCGTTGCGAAGGAGATCCAGTAATCAATCATCAATTCACTTATCCTCAACGACGAAGCAGATTGATCAGTTGGTTCACCATAAACATAGTTTACCTCGGAACCGTGTGGAACTAACATCAAAGGTCAGTAACGACAATGATTCTCAAAGCCGACTTACCCCCAAGATGATCTTGTGACTGAGGCTGAGTGAACAAGTAACCCCATGTCCTCACACCTGCTTTTGAAGCTGTCTGCTGCCAGAATCTCCGTTGCGACGTGAACCCAACGTCTCCCTCTGTAAATTAGATATCAGAAATCAAAGGGGCAAAACACACAGTATAAGTGGTCGTACGAATCGCAGAAGCACGTTTGTACTGGGACGAGAGTCCGAATGTATTGTTACCTGTGCCGAAAGGAGATCCAAGAGCTGCGACGTCTGGGTACAAGTCTAGAAGTCTGTCGGCTGCCGTTTGTAGTATAGAAGGCTGGACAATGGGAGGAGAAAAATTTGCGATAATAAATGCCTGAATTTCCGCTTCTGAGTTGATTGTCGTGGGGATAAAAATCGTGCCTAGAAGAAGTAGGAGTTGTTCCGAAGTGATCAAAGAAATTTTCAATCAAGCACCTTCATCCAGATTGGTACCACTGATGAAGGGCAATTTTGCGAAATGTCCCCTGGCTAATAACTTGGATGGAATGTCAGGGTAAAGTCCTCCCGGTCCATCAATAGTAGGATCAAAGGCAAACTCCTCAGGTGCTTCACTGATCGCAGCCTGGAGACCAGCAAAAATCTCGGTTGAGCTAGCATTTCGTACACAATCAAATGTATGACGAGTCCCAGCTAGGGAGCTACAAGATGCAATACCAGCCACGAAATGATCCCAGTCGACTTGACGGCGTTCGGGACCAAAATTAGTTGAGGTCGCTTGGGAACCAGACTCAAATATCTACACTTGATAATCAGAAGACACAGTATAGAAGAAGCAATACGGGCTCACGGCTCCCCGTGCAAACTTCTCAATACCAGAGTTCAAGAAGAGAATCGAGCTCATGATAGCACCTGCGCTTTCTCCAAAGATAGTAACCTGACGAAAGAAACCACCTTCAGTAGTAGAATGACCAGGATTTTCTCGAATCACATGCCTTGTTTTTGTCACCCCCAAAAACACCAATATTTTCTTGTACCCATTCGAGAGCGGTTAACTGGTCTTTGAGTGCGAGATTGAGTGCTTGTTCATCCCCCGCTTTTCATAATTGGGCACTGAAATTAGCTCTTCAAGTTTTGTGATCAGTTTCTGTAAATTCACCTTCAATACCTTGAGGAAACCCAAGAGGGCCAAGGCGGTAGTTAAAGTTAACATATATCAGAGGAGTCCCCTAAGGCAAATTTATGAGGAGCAATTGACCCAAGGAACTTGAACCAACCCTTTTCATAGCCTGGGCCACTATTGCACTACCATTGTAAATTGCAGATGCTCCTGCCTGGAAGCCGCCCCCGTATCTTGGTGATTCAGATCGCCAGTCATGATCCACATCCAGTTGATAAATGCTCAAATGGCACTCACGTCCAGAATAACTGAGATGGAGTGAGTGACAACGAATTGAGGATATAATGAACATACAACGGGCAGTGTCGCGTTTTCCAGAAGGTTCGCAGGTCGAAAAACATTGATAGTCAAACAATCTTCTGACACAAAAGGAAAGGCAAAACCCTTCAAAGGATTCAGATTATTGATGATTGAGTACAATTGAATCACATACTGGTTGAAGACATGCTGCTCCGAAATTTGAAGCATCAAAAGTCTCAGAGTCGATTTTCTTCTTTAAGACGGGTGGCCTCAGCCTCAAATCTCCAAGAGGAGGTTTGGCGTATGGTATCCCTGAGATTTTATGAACCTTCCAGTAGATCAACTGTAGATTAACCGCACAATCCCTTACCTCCAAAGAAATCCTGCTTCAGAATGGTAACATCCCTACCTACGAGAGTCGTTCCATTGATCTTGACTTCGGGTGCAGCATAACAAGGCGTGATCAAGGCTATTATTGAGATGAGGAGAAACGATACTTTCATGATATCCGGGCAAAGGAAAGCTCTTTGTTCGGCATCTCTGTAGGCTTTATATAAGTGCGAGTAGATCTCATAACATCTAATCCCCCCACCTTCAGGCGGAAAATATCCAATGAGACTATCATCGGTATACTGATAACCGGATGCCAGTGGGAGAATTGTACAAATACATGAGAGACTTGGGTCCAATCGAAAACTGGCGCGGGAAATGTCAGAAGGACGTCTAGATCCCTTAGATTCGATGGGAAAACTGAAGACGATTTTCTCAGTAAAATGATGGTGGAGCCGTAGCCATCTGGCTATCCTGACTATGGGTAATCAATGGGTCCTTGAGATTATTACCGGTATTCAGCTCATGGTCACAGGGAGCGAACAACGTACGACTTCGGGTGCGACTAAGGGTATATCGACCCAGGGTTTGACCTCTTTGTCTTTGTATAGCAGCAGTCATGGGTATAAAAAAGCCTCCGATAAGAATCGAACGAGACATGAAAACCTAATAAAAACTTTCGAAAGATGATTGAGATCATAATAACATTTGGAGTTGTTTAAACTTGAAATTCTGTCATAAACAGGAGAGTTCAGTTACAAGATATTCTTCGAGAATCTTGCTCCTGTGCAACAATCGTCTGTTCTTCGGCTTCATCACCAAGAACTTGAAAATCTTCAATTTTTGATTTCTCGAATAGAAAAAGGTCAACCCACCTTCATCTAAGAATGTCTCTGAACTGGCATAATTTTGCTTTTGGGAAGATACCATTGGAGCAGTGGCAGCGAAATTGGTTGAAGATTGTCATTAAAACAGAGAGCTGGAGTTCCAATGAAACCTCCTTCAAAAAGAGCCAGATTTCCCGATACTTGAGGCACAGATGGACTTTCATCGGGGAAAATAGTTCTTTTCGATAGTCGTCCATGGGATATGCATCCACGTTTCTCCGCAGCCAATATACGCTTCCTATCATATGCCGAGGACTCAGAGCCAAAAGCGTGGGAACCTAGGTGATAGTTGCCATGAATTTTGACCAAGACGTTGACGTTGTACAACCACACTCTCTTTTCAGCAGAACCCACGATCTCTGGCCCCAGCCTATACTGAACCCTCTCGCCCCTCTCTCGTAAGTACAGATAGCCGCACAAATGTTTCCTTCCAGAATACTGGGCGTAGTGACCGTAATTCTCAGTTGAACAATCCTAGACAGCATAGCATGCCCCCCTGCTTATCTCCCTTATGCAGGTGATCCAAAAGCCCAGAGTTCTCCAATGTCTCTAAAGTCTGCCAGAAGAAGAGTTTAGTTCGTCCGGGCCACGACTCTGGCCCTCGTCAGTGGCCTTATCGCAGCCATATCGCTCAACTTGAACAGGAGGGGAATGTCCGAGTGGGTATAATGCCGTCAAGTGCGTTTGCGGAAAGTTTTACTCCGACTCATTTGATCGGTTTTTTTCTACCCATACAGTAACGGAAAACTTCCCACAGTAGGACATCCTCCGACGGGGACGGTCACTCCTTGGCCGTGAGAAGGATGTGCAGGAATCAGGCCTCGTACTCTTCAAATGTGGGACCTTAAGACAAAACTAAGGCACACTCATCGACACACATCAATCAGCATCCTTTGCCAGACAGAAAGCGAGCTTATTGGAAGGGCCTTAGATCTAGTGGCCCGTGGATGGTCTACTGCTACACCATTTACGATCTGGGTTCCGGTTTTTTCATGCATCAATGTGGTGGGTCATGATGCTATTGTTATCATTCCATCTTGACAATCCTCTCGCTTTAGGTCTCAACAGTCCAGAGCAGCAACACCCCTTCATGTGGCAGAACTAATTATGCCTCCCCTTCTTCCTGGGATCTGGCTGGCATTACTACAGTCACACTCTGGTCTCTTCCTTGGAAAATCACGCCACAGTGGACTCTTTACGACCCCTGATGCTCGTATATACGTTATTGCCGCACGATACATAAAATCCACTCTTCCCATGCCACGTTCTTTATCCACGGATCGGCCTTTACAATTAAATATCACACTTGATCCAATTCCAAGGATATCCTGGGAGGGATGGAGCCAACACAAGTACTTTTTCAAATTCTTTGCAACTTTCAGCGAACTGGTTAAGGCAGGTGTAATTATGTTCTCCGTATCTGCCATTCCGATGGATCTATGTTAGATATGGTCAGGGAACCCGAGTCATTATCATGACACCGGAGGATTATGAGAACAGGGGATTCGGATCTCCTGGACCAATCAAAGAGGCTGAACCTAAAACCTTCGACTTATTCATACCGCTTATTCGATATATCCGCCGAGACCGCGGATGTTAGAAATGAAATCCTCCTGTACCTCCTGGATGATCGATTTTGATGTTATTATTTTTTTCATAAATCTTCGGTTTGTGCATTTATTTTATCTAGACAACAGAGAATTTAGAAGAATCCATTACTTAGAAGTCTATCCCATGTATCATGCTTCCCAAACAGAATCAGACCGCCAATAATCATGTTTCGGCCCAATTCCCCTTCCGAGGTATTGTTTCACTGGTTATTGCAATGCGATTGTCTAATTGATAGTCAAGGGGACTCTGCGCCTTGACGTAGTCACTGAATATCATATCTATTGTTTCTAAAGTCGTAAAATCGGTTCGCGCTGGCCAGAAATTGTCCCCTCCACCTGCCACAAAGTCGGTAGTGGCGATAAGATACTCCCGGGAAAATACAACGGGCTGATCAGCGACCGACAACGTGATCAATCTGCTTCCTGCAGGATTTGATGGGTTATACGTAAATCGGATGTTCTTAGACACTTGGACAAATTTTTTGACAGGTTGTCCATTCTCGACATTAATTTTTGAAACGATACCCTCGAAGGCATTCCAGAGTTGTGTACCTGTCATGTTTAGCTGGACATAGGCGTTTCCGAAAGGGAAGCAATCCATTGCTTGTTGTTGGGTGATATTCCCAGCGGCGATATCTATGCGAATCCCACCGGCACTCATGATAGCTGCAACAGGTCCTGGATGATACACTTCAAGAGCGTCAGCGGTGAGATCACCAAGATTACATTCGCCCTGTTCGCATGCTGATGAGAGGAGAGGCGTTTTCGTAAATCCAATGATGGTTTTCTCGAATATGTCGAATGCCTTTTCCCATTCCTGAATTTCAGACTCAAGATGAGGTTCAAATGCGGTTGTGTTGGTAAGATGGATAGGAGCGCCTTCATAGGTAACGATCCCCCCTTGACAATCGTATTCAACATCGATGTAACCCAAATACTCTCCCCATCTGTAAGCTGTCACAACAAACACTTCATCTCCATCAAGATTGTTGGTAATAGTCGGATAAGGACCAGCAGCTCCTGCCATATCACCAAGAAGTGTATGAGAATGACCACCGATGATCAAAGAGATGCCTGTCGTTTTTTGAGCTAAATTGATATCGTCATAATACCCAATATGAGTAAGAGCGACGATGCGATGGATTGTTGGGTGGTTCTTTGTTATCAGGTCAACAGTACGTTGCGCAGCTGAGATGGGATCTTCAAAAGTGGTGAGATTGCTAGGTTTCGAGATTTTCGCTGTATCAGGAGTGGTCAGTGCCAAAATGGCAAGATTGTACTGTGGGAATATCTTGTAGGGGATGAGCTTCTTAGAAAGTTTTGGATTTTTTGAGTGAATGTTACTAGAAATAACGGGGAAAGTGAGGTTTTCGATGAAGTCGCCCAACAGATCATCTCCACCGTCGAATTCGTGATTTCCCGGTGTCATGGCATCGAATCCAAGTTGGTTAAGCGTTTCTGCAATTTTTTCGCCTTTGTATATGGTATAAAATAACGTTCCCTTCGGTGCAGGGCTCCTTCAAAAGAAAACTGGATATTTGGGTTTACTTTACCTGGAATTCATCCCCTGCATTTAAGAACAAGGAGTGCTGTTTGGAAGGACGTTGTGTTTCGAGGATGGTCTTGACACGGGCATAGCCTCCGACGCAGTCTTTCAGAGTCGTGGTTAGTCAAGGATGATAGAAATGTAAAACTTTTCAATGCACACCTTGGGTCGATGAACTAGTACATGTAGATCCACTAGTTTGGAATTCGTCTAAATGTCTATCAAAATGAAATAGTCATCAGTTGCGTTGAGATAAATGAGCGAGAATATACTCACGCATGAACATCGTTGATATGGTAGAACGAAAGTTCAAAATGATCGTGCCCGGAGTCCAGATCACGTGCAGACAAGCGTCGGGAGACGAGCCTGTCCACTTTGACATGCTGATCCATGCTCAGTGACAAGATGCATCTCATGAGGCATAGAATGAAGAATAGTGTGGGCAGAGTCATCTGAACAGCTGAGGACGACAACGTGGGAAAAAACTCAACACAGTCCTGGCAGTCTAAATATGGCCAAGAACGCACTCCACCCAAGAGCTTTTCTCCTGTCAGTCATGATCGGAAATTTGAATATTACTCATTGCGAGATTCGAGGAATGTGTCGAGCCAGGTGTTTATTACTCTGTTATAGAGATACGATTTCTTGTATACAGACCTGAAAGCAGGGATAACTCGAGCCTCAAATCAAGGCTAACATCATCATTGATAAAAATCCACTCAATGAGTCAAGCGTCATCTCATTTGTCCTTCCTTTCCCAAAGCAAGTGTTAACCTATCCGGAAACCTGCTATATTTCGGTTCTCTCGCTTGACACGTCCCATTTTTCATCCGATATCGAGATCACAATGTCGATGTAAAGGAGCTTTCGGATATTAGAAGAAGGCTGGGGAAGTTGAAACGTGCAGGCTTGTGGCGTCACTGATTGTCAGTGGCAATTTCGCCTGCTGAGGATTATCCGATGGCAGCTGTGTCCTCATTGGACAAACATTGTATCAATCTACCAAGATTGTGAAGAGCAGACATTGATGCAGCGCAGTGGATGTGCTTTAGGTCTTAGCTGAAAGGTGGAGCTTCAGAAAATACAAACAAAATAAACACTAATCTCACAGTGTATTTTATCTTACATTCTCAGCAATACAAAGCTACAGGAGGTTGGACCATATTTACATAGCTTTAATAATTGGCATGTACACAACATGGAGTGATTTATACTTAATGGTGTAATGGCTTTTGCTCTAACAGCCAGCCAGTCGAGCGTCGAGGATCAAGAGGTCAATATTCAATGATTCGTCGGAGCAAGTTTACAGTAAATTATGGGTGAGGGTTTTACAGACTAAGCATACTGACTATGACTACTACTACTGCCACGGAATAGAGGGATGCTCAAGGAGGGAAATTGGTGAAAATGTGCGTAACAAATGAAGTAAGTGCTTTCCTTATCATGCTTCTAGCCAACAAGCATTGGAAAAGGACAGCCTCATCGGCAGACGCCAATATTTATGAGCTTTTTTAAAAATAAATTATCCTCTCTGACACACAACCATCTTCCTCTCATTTATATTTTGTGTTGACCATGAGCTTCTTTAAGGATGCATACAATTTTGATATCTACGGAGGCAACTTTTACGATATCCGAGGCAATCGAATCAATACAAACAACGAAGATTCGACAAAAACTAGTCGAAGAGGAAATGAGACTCATATTTCACCCAGTCTGTCGCATCAAGATACTAGGATCTACAGTACGTCTCATCGTTTATCGATTCGCTCTAGCACTCAAAACCCGTTATCCAGACCAGCTGGCGGAGCAGTCCGCTGAGTCCACTGACAATCGTGTGCCGATAGATCCTCAATCTTCTATCTGCAGTTATTGCCCCTTACTTCGAAGAAATAATAACTACTAATTCATCCTTAAGATGGTCAAGCTCCTGCCGTAACGTTACCACAAGCCTGTCATACAACAGGCCAATCGGCCATAGATCCTCAACTCTACTATCAGTTTAAGTTGTGGCAGGAATGGAAGGAGTGGCAGAGATGGAAAGAATGGCAACTATCTCAACAGCAGCAGCAGTCTATACAACCAGGCGCTATCGATAAAAAATCGCCTGAAAGCCCTGACTCTCAAGAGCAGCCTTCCCAATCTACCATTCCGCAACCGTACACAGCCCAAAATACCATGATCGTACCCGATACTCAAGATCATCCAGTCACCGAGAAGGATCATGCCGTGCAGGAGATGGATTCTCATTTGCAACATCCAAGAGTTGACGAATAGCAGTCGCGCCGAGATTTTACAAGAAAAGGTTTGATATATCTGAAAGCTACGTACATAATTCCCAAGGGTTGTTATCACCGTTTGTTGATCCTCGAGTTCATCTTGTATGACTTTAATCTCTCGTTACCGTCGTTTTGATTAGTTCAATTTTTGTCCCCGCATCTTTATCTTCATCCTTATGGGCAATCTAAAGTCACTGAGCGACGGTCAGTCAGCTGCGAAAGTCGGTTGAATATTGTCGACGAACATTTGTTGTGAAAATGGAGTTGCAAGATGGTTTGCCTTTGAATACTTTATTCCGTCGCAAACCAGTGAGTACAAAATAATAAACTATTTACTTTATATATAAAAAAGGGCAACATTCTAGAAGGTTCTTGAACCTTCCATGACGTCGACTCGATATTCCAACATTAACGTCTACATATGCACAATGGAGTGTAGGCTATCCAGCTGTAAATATCAATCCCATCGATGCTTCAGGAATGTGAAAAACAAAAGCGTTGGAATCTGCACAAGAGTATAAATTACAACTCAATCATCTCGAGCACTTGTATTCTAGTCAAGTCGGAGGTACTTTCAACTTGGAGAAACGAATAAATAAAGGTATATACACATATGGTGACGATCTTATCTCCTCTCCCGATCCTACCCTGTTCTGTATATACAAATATTTTATATAAAATCAATTCCACTTCCGTAAATGAAGTTTAGCAGATGAATTGATAGGTACTGTGTATTATCAACAAAACCAAGAGATAAAATATGGAGTACTCAAGTATATCAAAAAATGAAACAAAGTAAAATACGACCCTTGAAGCTTGATGTGTGACGCCTACAATCTATTTCAACGAAATTCTCTCACGAATTCTACACTGCTGAGATCCTATCTTAAAGCATGATTCGTTGCAAACGGATTCAAGATGAGTTGTGTGTGCCAGCAACAAGAAATAAATATCATATAATTCTTTGAACGGCAAGATAGAAGCGTCAAATATCAATGTGAGATGCTGGTGGAATTTTTGAGGTGATTGGAATTCTATGTATTCATCGAGAAGCGGACCACGTCAAGGTCGCCTGTCCGTCGGAATTCGGATCCCACAAGTTTTCATTGTTTTACCGCGGATGGAAAGAAATATTACGAAGGTTCTAGCAGAGAACTCCATCTTTTCCAGAGTGGATGTCAAATCAGGTGGAGATAAAACGACTTCAGACTTGAAGATGTGAGATATTCTATCAATGAGTTGGGGCAGAGAACACCCTCTTTTTCGATTATCCCAGGCGAAGATCAGGTTCGATACCCCAGGTGAGAAACGATCTCGTGTAGAAGTGCGGCATTGTAACCGTTACAAGATAATGTGAACGTGATGGAAACATTGAAGTTTCAACTCGAATGATTTTATCGAAACGTATAAATGTATTAGGCTTTTGCAATGGAGCAAACGCTATTGCCTGGCCAATTAGTTTGATGAAGGGACACACCCCGGGTATTTTGTGATCACTTATGTCAAGACAGACCTAGAAGGAATAATATCGACGCATCGTATTAGCTAATCACACTATTGTTATCAACGTGTGAGCAAACGTGTGAGCTGGAGCAATCCATGGCAGTGGGGAAAAAGGTTCTAGGATTCCATTTCCCACCTATTTTGCTTTTATTGTCACGATTATATTTTTTCAACTCTCAGATCTACTACCGCCATCCAACGCTAAAGTAAATTGAGATCAAGCCATCCAGCAATGAATTCCAAGATAGAGAACTTCAAAGCACTCCGTGAATTGGGTGCGAAGCACATTACAAAAGGATTAGGAAGGGTTACAGAGGGGATTATGGTGAAAGGAGAGGGAAGTTATGTGTATTACGATGATGGAAGGAAGATGTTAGACTTTACGTGCGGAATCGGTGTTACCAACCTCGGTTTGTATACTGTCTTTGATTTAATAATTACTCATGACGCATTGTAGGACATGCTCATGAACGAGTCAGTCGTGCCGCAGCAAATCAATGCATGCAACTCGTTCATCCTCAATGTAGTATTTCCATGCATGAGCCTTATCTTCGTCTTATTGAACGCCTTCTCCCCGTCATGCCTCATGCCTCCCTTGACTCCTTCTTCTTCTGGAACTCAGGAACCGAGGCTGTTGAAGCTTCACTTAAGATGGCTAGGTATTTTACAGGGAGACCGAATGTCATCTGCATGCAAGGTGGATATCATGGCAGAACGTATGGTGCCATGGCCGTGACGAAGAGTAAGACAATTTATTCCGAGTTCACAGGGTCTGCGATGGTGAGCATTTTTCTTGATATCATCACATTCAAACTGGATTAAATGTGATTAGTCCGGAGCGTACTCTATCCCCTTCCCATACTGGCATCAATTTAATTTACCACCATCCACACACGAGAGCGTGCTCGTCCAGCAGTCACTTTACCAACTTGATCTCGTACTAGCGCAACAGACGGCGCCAAAAGACACTGCAGCCATTATTCTCGAATCTGTCTTGGGAGAAGGGGGATACATTCCTGCCCCAGTAGCATTTCTTCAAGGATTACGTCAAGTCTGTGATAAACATGGAATTTTACTCATTGTTGATGAAATTCAAGCTGGATTTGGTAGAGCGAGTAGCGGGAAAGAATTGTTTGCGATAGAAGACAGTGGAGTCAGGCCAGACATCATGCTTATTGCTAAAGGGCTTGGGAATGGGTTTCCGATTAGTGCTGTGATTAGCAGGAAGGAACTGACGGATAGGTTAAAGCCTGGGAGCATGGTGAGTAGCGTCAAACTTGTCTGAGATATATGCTCACTATCAATGACAGGGAGGGACGTATGCAGGTAATGCGGTGTGCTGTGCTGCTGCCGCTGAAGTCCTCGATGTGTTCCGCGAGGAAAAGGTACTAGACAATGTGGCCGAACGGTATGTCCCCGTCCTCTCCATTCATCACATACATAATCATATATTTGCAGGTCGAAACAGCTTCTTACCTCCCTTCGCAAACTTCAGTCCTTAGCCGATGTCTCTCCGTATATTCTCGACGTTCGCGGAAAAGGTTTAATGGTTGGCGTAGAATTCGCATCACCGACGTCGACCATATCTGGAATCACCACAGATGTTGGGGTTGTGCAAGGTGCACCGGAGAAGATGGCAAGTAGGGTGGCCAAGAAATGCATTGAGAAGGGGATGTTGATCCTGACAACGAGCGTGTATGAGGTCATCAGGTTCATTCCACCGTTGAATATCAGTGAGGTGGATCTTGAAAAGGGTGTGAACATTTTTGTCGATGCGGTTAAAGAGGTTGTTATGGAAGGATGAACAGTATATGTTGAGTATATTTTTAAGAAATTTGGCAGTGATGAGTGCGTATCGCAGGAACAATAAATGAAGTGTCTCAGAATGTCTGAAGATATGTGCTCAATAGTCTCTGAATCATCTGAACGTGTTATACACCTATCTATCACGATCGAAAGTGAAGATACGCCTTGTAGCCTTTCTCATATGATTTGTTCTTAGGTATGTACGTGGCGACCTCATAATTTGCTGACCGTTCTGGAAATCCTGGTGTCATTACGTGGCAAATTAATATGATCTCTAGATGATTTCAGGGTCATCAATCGGTGGGAAGCCCTTCACCCATTCATTCATAGAATTGGCACTCATTTACATTCGTATGAATGGAATTGAATATGCAGCTGTCAGTGCTTGACCATTCCGTGCTATAACGTGTACTGCACATGGGATACACGTGCCATTATCGGTTGCGAAGTTTCCTCAGCGCTGGGTATATTACTCTCAAAAACTCAAGTCCAACCCTTCTATAGAGAAATGGCTTTTCTCCTGCGAAAAACGTCTGCATACTTATTAATGCTGCTGACGATAGTCCCTACCTTTCCCCTCCAACTGAGTCTTTTCTCTCTAGTGTTGTATTCGACTCCCTTACCGGTTACCGACGCTGCTGTAATCATATTTCCAGGCCATGATGATGCTATCCTGTATCAGGACCAGGATTTGTCTGTGACGCCCGACCCTGTAGAAAGTCATCAAAAGTGTTGGGAGGAATGTGTAGGTGAAGGTGATGATTCTGATTATTGTGAAGGTAAAGACTTTTTCGTCAATGTATGAGTAGGCGTGCAGGTTCAACTAAGGCCTTCCCTTAGAAATATGTTGGTCGAAGGGTGACAAGAGCATCTCCAGGCAAGGCTCTCTGATAAAACGTGACGGGTCCGATGGGAACGATGAAAATGCTTGTTGGGAGGAGTGTACGGGTAGAGAGGGTGCAGATGCGGCCTATTGCGAAGGTAAGGTCCTTGGAGTCACCTATTGAAATCTACTTTTGATCCCCCCTTCTCGTATATCAGAGATCTGTCACAATCATGATCATGAAGTCAACAACGGGGAGACAAGTGTGCAGTTGCAGGGTATAGATGACGAAGATGCTTGTTGGGAGGATTGTACGAGTAGAGAAGGCGCAGATGCGGAATATTGTGAGGGTAAGCTCTGAATCTGATCTTTGTGCATGAAGTTGACCAAGACTTTGATTCCTGTTCTCTAGAAATATGTCGAAACCACGACCACAATAAGAGACCCAATGATAGGAGCGATGTTGACATTGATGGAACGTTGACAAAAATCCCTTGGAAATCTAATCCTTATCAGAATGCCAAAAAAGTCGATGACTCCAGAGGGGACGAAGATGCTTGCTGGGAAGATTGTACAGGCAAAGAAGGAGCTGACGCAGACTACTGTGAAGGTGAGCGGCGTGTCTAACCTCAATCAGCGCTGAATATCAATATTAATGAACTCATCCTATTATAGAAATTTGCAGAAATCATGACCACGGCGACGACAACGATAACGACAGCGGTGAGAACCTTTTCACCTCCTCTTTGCAGGCGGTTCTCCAAGATCATATCAGTTCCCTACGTGGCAGCGGTCAAGAAATGTGACCAAGACTGTCTATAGTTTAAGAGTAGCGATTTCTCGGACCCATGGTAGCGGCTGCATGAATTAATTCATGATCTTGATCATTGTTGGTAGTGGTAACATATTATCATATGTTTATTAGCCCAGAATGTAAAATTGAGTAACACCGGGACAATATACATTTCTTCGAGGAAGATCAAGCATTCTCAATAAAGGTGTAAATGGAGAGTGTCATAAGGAAAAGCACACAAATCTGAATCCTGTTGCTAAAGACAGAACACTATTTGACCTTTGTGCATCAAGACAATTTTCTGAAGGCTACATTACAAAAAAGTAATTATCAGTTACTGATTTTCATGACTTAACTGTTTTAGGATTCATGTTCTCTCCAGACGATATTCTCATCGGGAACTTGAAGGTGAAAACAGCCCAGTATCACCTGAGGTGAGCAGAGATCCCATACCAAGCATTCTGGACGCAATTTATCAGTAGCATTTGGATTTGATTTTAACATAATTTTTCATACCGAAGTCGCAATCTATGAAAGACAAGTCTCTTATCATTATTGTAATGCACCAAACTGATCTTGAGTACAACGTTCTCGTCGATTCATGACACGATTGAGCGTCTATCTAATCTCCTATCTTGTGATTGTCGCCAACGAGACGCCGTTAAAAGTGTAGTTCATCGTCCGTACTTCACACTATTATGTCAGAAGCCGAGGGACAACCAGATTTTGTCGGACGACCATACAAAACTCTGACATGTGCAGAGGGTACATTAAAGGTGTTGATCCTACACCAAGTACCTACACCTTTCATCGGTCGTATCGTGGCCGATAATCAGCCCGGGCCAGCGCCCGAGCAAAATGTGCGCAATCTGTATATCTCCAGAGATCCACTAACAAAGGATGGCCACAATAGTGGTTAGTCAAACCCTTCAACGACGGGTACCTGTTGCGAATCACCCATAGCGGGTCCAGCTCTGGGCATTTGTATGCGTACGCCTACCCTAATGGACGAGCTGAAGTGGTAGTAAGCGAGAACTTTGTGCCGGAGGATTGTGTATTCCGTATTGAGAAGAGCAGTAGCAGTGGATGGAGGATATTGACTCACACGAGAAATGGCGCGTGGACGATAAAAGAGGGAGAAATGGGTTATCAGTCGGTGAGTATCATAAAAACTAATGCACCGAACAAGTAACATTGTTATCAGGTATTTCTGGAACCGCTTGATGATCTGAATGTGGATCAGCAAATATTTTGTATCCATGACAGTGTTAGTGTATGAAGATAGGTGGCTGAGTCAGAGAACCAAACAAGTCCAATTAAAATGAGGCTTAAGGGTTCAGGCCTTTGTTCATCGTCGGCCACAGTGACCAACTTTTCTCCCTCATCGTATCTCTCAGCACAATCACATATTGTACAGCCTAATTGTACGCAAATCACGATGCGGGAGTCCAACTTTGCATTTCCTGCCCAGAACAAGGCCTGTGTCTGTATTACCTCTCAGCTTTACGACCGCCGCGGTGAGTGGCGTTTCTCAAATCAGCAGTTTCTTGCAAATTCTAAAGGCATCTTACAGCCTTAGACACGACTGCACCGTTACCACTGTTCAACTCGCTGACTCATTTGACATATCTAACTTCAACATCGCCTCGTATCCGAGAAATCATGACTATGGATGGCGGTCTTGAACGTCTCGTCAAGCTCTTACAGGAATTTTGCTACTCGCCCCCGGTTCCAGAAAACCCGTCGGCAATTTATGGCCTTCTTCCACCCTCGTCTCGTCCCCCAAAACAAATACCCACACTCAACCCCGCTCAGTTCGATAAACATGCTGCGTATCGCTTTTCCCTAGCCTTCCAGTGTGTAGTGAATATTGGTGTTAGAGGAAGCGAACAGATTCGGAGGAGGGTCGTACAGGCAGGGACACTCGATGTGGTTGGGTGTATTCTTGAGGCTTGGTTGGCAAGCAAGGGTTTTTCTGTAGGACCTAGCTCGAATGCTAGTGGTGTGCCCCGGGAGACAAAAGAGCAACGAAATGCGAGGAGGCTTGCCAATCGTCAGAAAGAAGACGCAGTTGCAATAACAAGGGCATTACAACGCACGCAGATGGAGCAAAGTGCCACCCAACGGCCCCCTAGAAATCAACTCCAAACTACAGCACAAGACGATGAGGTTAGTACGTCTGTTTGTGTTCTTCCCAGACATTGATTAAGTTGTTAGGATGAACTGATGGATATCTCATCGAGTCCTGGCCCAGATGATAGGAGTTTCCTTCCCATGGGATCTACTGCTCCTACTACGACCAACTCTTCTTTCCTTGTCACTCCCGTTCGTCCATCCCTTACCTCGACTACATCTACTCCAATCTCGGTTTCTGCATCCGCCAGTGATACTGATATCTCTACCTCCAATTCTGTCGCTGTTACTCCTTTAGGAACCAGTGTTCCCACTACTACGACAACGACAACGACGTTCTTGTCCCTTCCTGCCAATCGGGATCGCAGTGGAACGGTCATTGCGCGAAATTTCTGGGATATCAATGGACAGCAAGACCAAACTGTCACACCTGTAATGCTTCATCATGCCCAACGATTCACAAATTTGTCCAATGCGACCATTGTGGACCGACATGCTGGACGACCTTCATCTTCCCATTCTATTCAGCCATCTGCGACTGCTGATAATTCACCAGTTCATTCCACAGATACATCACGTCCTGAGACTGAAACAGAGGATGATGAAAATGTCGATGTGGATGCAGAGGGCGATGTTGATATGGAGGATGCGTCGCAGTTGAACCCTATATCTACTATCACCTCATCTGTCGACACTGAAGCATCTACATCCACCGCCATCATCCAATCAATCCAAATGCCAGCAAATGTATCCCCATCTGCACCTCATCGCACTCGACGCTCGGTCTCCCGCCGTGCTGGTGCCTCAGCAACGACGGTAGGTATCGTCTCAAATGACACACCGTTAACCGTCCCCACACATACCACACAGCCATCCCATCATCATATCATCATTAACGAAGATCTAGGCGATTTAGGATTGAATTCCGGAGGAGTAGGCATGGGTGTCGTTGGAGGGGTTGGTGTGGAAGACGGAATTGTCAGTTTGGACCAGCAGGCTAACGAGGATTTTGCGATGGGTGCACCGCCTGGTGCACCGGGCGCGATTGATACTACGCCGACATTCGGTGTTGGTACTGTGAGTGTTGGAAGGCCTGGCACGCGACATCATAGTCATCATGATCGACACCACGAACGACATCACAGAGAAACATCACAACCAGATGTGACGCCGAGAGCTACTGTGATCGGGTTACCATCCTCTGTCGATCATAGTCCATTGTCAATATCCAATTCAAATTCGAGTACTCGAGCAAGTGCCCATCATCACACTTTACCTTCTCCTTTGACAGCTTTTAGTATGGGAGCAAGAGGGCGATCGCCGACTGCACCTGAGTCCGTCACTGAGTCATTGATTAATGTTGATGGACATGCCATTGGATCACCATCCTCATCATCCTCGAGGAATGGAACTGGCAGAGGGTTAGCTGAAGGCGGAACTTCGACAGCGGTGGGAGATGTATTACCTTCAAGTACGGTTGTTGCAAGTTCATACATGCCCGCTCGTCCTTCGATGTCCCTCACTTCCTTTCCAACTTTTGTTCCTACTACCGACTCTGCTCAACAGCCTGCGAGCCTTGTTGGGATACAATCGACGGCTAGTACGTCTAGCAATGCTACCGCAGCCGCCAACAACACTATAAGTAATAGTAACTTTACATCTATGACTGGGACCGGTGCGACGAATACGCCGTCTACTGCCACGGCATCTGGTACGACGCCTACTTCCGTGATTGCCTCGCAGCAGTTTCCGGGACCATATCGCGATGAAGATGTTTTGTTGGGGCTACAACTACTCGCATATCTGAGTAAATATCCACATGTGAGACAGGCATTTTATAAGACCCGGCCGAGTTTCCATCCTGCGACTGCTAGTCTTGTTGCGGGGAGCTCTAGCAATGTGGCTGTTGGGGGAACCGCAGGGGGGAGCGCCAAAGGCAAGGGTGTGATGGGCATGGGAATTTGTGGACAAAGTCAGATTCCATCACCTGTACAAAAGGATAGGAGCTACTTCAAGACGTTCAATGGGAGTAGTGTGATAAGTCCTACTATCGGAGGCCCACCGACGTCGGGCGCATCGGCATCTACGTCAGGGTTGAAGAATGGGAAAGAAAAGGCATTGCCGAATCCTACCCCACTTACCATCTCTGCGTCCAATTCTTCTCATAATAATGTCAATTCCACTGGCCCTTGCACCTCGACTCTGAGCTCAGGTTCAGGAGTGAGGCAAACAAATGTATTTAGTCTCGTGGAGAGATTTACGTTCAAACCTTCGTCAAGCGAGCTGGCTAATGGTAGTGCGGGTGTGGGAGCAATGCCCAGGCTACCGCCTGAGATACAGTATTGGGCTGGTGTGGTTATGAGGAATGCGTGTAGAAAGGATGATTTAAGAGGCGGGGTAAGACAATGTGCAAATAGTAAGTCAACCTGCTCGCACTCAAGATCTTCTCCTGACGAATCACTACTTTTTTTCTATATTACCCCTTTCTTTTGAACCATATTTGTTCAGTGCTCTGCGGTCGGTGGGAAACCTACCCTCGCGAATTTGCAAAATGCAGAAGGTGTAGGAAAGCCAAATATTGTGGCAAGGAATGTCAAAGTACAGCTTGGAGTGAAGGTCATAGGTTTTGGTGTAGTGCAAAGGACGTTGATGAAGATGGACATGAAAGGAGTGAGAGGCATCATGACCGCGACCGTGATCACCATCGAGATGGACATGAGAGGGATGGAGACGTGGAGGAGGAATCACAAGGGACGGGGGGTGGCGGTGGTGGGTCAAGAAGGGAACGAAGAGATCGACGAGAGAGGGAAAGGGACAGAAGAGATGATGGAGCAGATGCGATCCTGGCTACGACACCAGCCATGACCACAACCATCACATTACCTCGAACTGCGACCACCACGGTAACACCTACGAGAAGAGCTCTACATGTTGGTGTAGTCGGTGAACCCCCTAATGCTGTCCTTGTGCGTGCTCAACAGCAGAGTGAACAACACCGGCAGGCCCTTGAGAATACGTACGAGAGAAGAGCGGATATTACTGGTGTTGGTGGTAGCGGTGTCAGTATTGGTGATATCAGAATGACTGGGAGTACCGGTGTTGATGCCGCTGGAAACGACATGGTCCTCGGTTGATTTGAACACATATTTTGAGCGCTTATCTGGAATTCATTTCTCTTTTTTCTTTTCCTGCTACTTCCTCCTCTCGATTTGAAACTTGAAAACTTTTGCAATGGCATAACACCTTTCTACCGCTTGATTTGTTTTGCTTCACACTCGCTTTATGGACCCATCGCTTTGACATGTCTGTGTGTAAACCGATACATACGTACCTACTCTACCTATCTATTTACCTAACGACATCATGTTTCTCTATACTTGTTGACCAGCAGCATCATATTCACTCGACACTCATATCACACTCGTTCTACGTCCTGATCTGCTCAGTGATGTGTGAGTGTGAGAATAATAGTACTCCACTCTGATCCCTGTCGTTTTGCTCTTTTGAAACATATGAAACTTACGTTTCAATTATCTAATGATTGGGACCACTTCTGGTATCAGACCATTATCTGGATAGTGGCAGAAATCTGAGCAAGGTAAGCTGTCAACAGCCTGTCTCGTAATTTTACTCTGTAAAACAATTTTCGAATCGGTTTCGGAACATTACACATCACTCGCTATCTGCGTTGCATTAATAGCTCGACATCTTACATTGAATTGTGAAAGATTCAAGCCCTAAATTGGAGTGGTACATGAATAACAACTTGGGTTCTGCAGAATTTATGGTTTAGGATACGCACAAGAAAGATGATTTCTCGGCAGTCTAACAATGAGGTAATCTGTTACAGACTTTGTACTTAAATCTAGATTGTAAAGTTCACTCATGGATAACGTCTGTGGTATTCCAGACTTCACTATGACAGTGGTCAGTCGCTTTGGTGTGGTGACTGTAAAGACATCTGATATCTTACAGAGATCCAGATGTCGAGGGTAAAGACTCACGTTCAAAGTAGTCATAGGTATCGATCGGTCAAGTAGTCTAGTTTAAAGATGAAAAAAGTCTCTTTTGACATGGTAGGCTATTACTTGTTGCATCAAAGGAGGATAATCGTGGTGACTACCGTTGAAGCCTTCCGGGTAGTCAGGTATATACAACAATATATTGAAAAGCTAAGCTCTCTGTCTTCTCGACATCCGGTATCGTCAAAACATAGCTCCAAGGAGATTCCCAAAAGAATAATGCACAAACAGCCTCTTCCAGAAGATTCACGCACTCCAAGTACTTGAAGTTCATGCTTGCTGATTTTCGATATCAACAACGACGTTCAACACAGAAGGCTTATTAAAAGGTCCAATTGCCAGCAGATTTGGGTACGACCAAGATTAGCTATAAAGAGCAGCGGTACATTCTAATTATACAGACGAGACCAGTTCCATTCAGTATGTGTACGGCTAAGTTACACATACGAAGAACCCTGCTACTCGACATATTTCCTGAATTGTTGATATATCTAATAGCTATCTGGCCAGCAAAATTATACAGCAAAATTAATTGCAAGTACTCATAAGGAGATATACTAATAAGTAGTCTATATCATACCATTCAATCATCTAATTCAACCTGCGTGGTTGTCGTCCAAATCTCCGAGGGTCCCACAAATTCACTACAGTCAAGTGTAAACTCAACATCTACATCCACCAGAGCCTCATGATTTTCTACCTCATCTTCTTCCGCTTCCTGGTACACCATCACCGTTGGTTGCCTCATCACAAAAATATGTCGATCTATCTCAAATCGCTCCTTCTCGAAATTCAAAATAACCTCCCTGACACACCGAGCAGGGTGTTTGGCCAAATGGTGTAATAGGTCAGTTGGATGCGAACACGAAGAGAACAAGAATGACAGAGGATAGATATCGAAGAACTCCAAGTCCCTTGTCGCTTGAAGGTCTAGTAACCGCTGGATCGTTTCACCCAAACCATGTGCAAATACCCCATGTTCAAACGGATATATCTGTATCACGAGCTCCCGAAGTCTGCATCGGGGTGATCTCTTGAAGCATTCTTCGACAGGTTTTCCGATGGCTTCATCTACAGACCAAGAAGAAGAGGGAGTTGACGAGTAATCATATTCACATTCGTTGATGAGATATAAACCCTGCAACGCGGGGAGCGAAACATGGTTGAACAGTAACGTTGCATTGCCCACGTAATGGAGTGAAATAATTTCTAACCGATCATGCTGGACTATTGGGTTGTCGGGAGAAAGAGGGGTAGAGGTCCAACTCGAATATTGGATGTTCAAGCGCACAAGTTCTGGGCACGCCTGAAGAATAAACAAGACGTCTTCATCTGACATAGCACAAGAAACGGTGATTGAGTGAAGTTGCCTCCACGGGACATCCCTTGGCAAACCAACTTGTTGAAAGTTGAACGTCCTCAACCAGTTTATCTGCCTCAAACTCGAGCTCTGGTGCACCTTGGTCCAAAAAGCCTCCAGTGTTTCCCGGTTCCAATACCTTGCAATCAACTGTACTTCTTCCAAATTTGGTAATTTGTCCAGCTCGTTGAAAACGGTCTCATCCTTAAATTCGAGGACAAAATTGATGTTCCTCCAGCTGCTACTCCTTTGAGTGAATATTCTCAGAACCTCTTTTGTTCCCTCGTCACATCCCCTCATTTCACTGTCCAACCAGTCTCGGAGAGTCAGCCTTAGGCCGACATCACCCGCCCTCTCTATCCAAGTCTGCACTTGTGGGATCATCTCTGGTGTCGGGTTCTCGATATAGAGTGACGACCAAAGTGTTGGAGTGTTGAGTACTACGTTACGCCAGTATGAACAAATGTGGGTAAGAGGGAAGGGAGAGGAGCCTCCTGCAGATGCAAGAAGACAGGACTCATCCCAAAAGGAGGTAGGAGATGGAGAGTGGATATAGAATGAGAAGATTTCCCCAAGGATTTCGGGAGGGAGAGTCATCATAAGTTTGGTGTTAACTGGACGAATAATTTGGTGTTGAGTGTTGGAGACAAAATAAGTCTGATGCGTCGAAACGAGCTGCATGGATAACAGAATATGGATTTTTGAGGGGAATATCGAGCGCGATCAACGCGTTATAGCGAAGTAGGTCGGAGAGAGAGAACGTTTCTAAGCCAATATAACGAACACACGACACAACTCATCTAGTCCGCTTCGGAAACAAGGTATGAAAGGAATGCCCGAATCTGGTACTTGGACAAAGTTTGAGTGACATGATGGACTGATGTAGGCGATATGAGGTAATGGTTGATACTGCAGGAGAACTTAACGTCATTTTCTTTACTAGGAGCAGCTGTGAGCTTCCTCAAGCTTATCCCGCCCACAAACGCAGAGGAGGATTAAATTCAACGTCGGGAGAGCCATACAACAGAAAAGCACGAACGCCCGGAGGTAATTTAACCGGCACTTGTGTGGGTCTTTCAACAGGTCTCTGGACGATATCCACCATGGTGTCTGCTCAAGATAAACTAAAACCTAGTATTCTTAGCTGTCTGCAATTATCTGACAAGAAATAGGAGCCAAAAATGCTGTCGTCACCAGGAAAAATCATACCCCGTTTCAGAGATGTTGACTCCACTTTTCTGACTATCCTTTTTTTTAATTAGCCCGTACAGGTTCTTATAGCCACCCTACGATAATAATCATGTTTTAAGCCGTCTCGCTGTTTAAGATAGACTTTGGGATCAGTAATTTTGAACCGGTCTTGGATTATGCGTAATTTCAATTAGTAAGCCCCTCCGAGTCTTATCTTCCACAATGCAAAATCAATTTTTGCTGTAATATCAAATGCTACACTAGAAATAGGTTATGTTTCATCTCTTGGTTACCACATATTTCAGTTCAAGATGGTAGATAGAGATAAATACCAACAGGCAAGATGAGACTCATTGCACATTTGCAACAAGTTTCCCTCTCCCATGTTTTGCTCCTTCTCAACCCAACAATTTTGAATATCTTCTTGAGGTCATTGAAGCCAGAGGTAGTGTTAGCAAATGATACGGAGAGTATGGGAGAGTGCTTAGACTTTTAAGAACAGAGGCAGCTTCCCAGACTTCAGATTAGTCAAGTAAAGGCATTATTCAAACTGTGAAGGCGGGCCAGGACGGCAGTGTGCAAAGGACAAGGTGTTGATACAAATCCTGATAGTAAGAGATTTGACAGGAAAGCGGATGCATTGAAATTACTCGTCAGCTCCTCCAATGAAATTCATCAGTAGAGGCACTGGATCCAAGTCATTCAACCAGATTATCTAAAAATAACACTTATTGAAAGGTATAACGGATTAGAATCATATTTCATTTTGATTCTTTATTTCAAATGTATCGTCTATCCTCTTTCCACTTATCTCAAAGGAAAGAAAATGTGTCTGATGACTTACATTGGGTGGACACATCGGTACTAATACCATTTTGTTTAATATCCGAACAATATGATCCAAATATTTACAGGTATCATTGCGGGTAGAGATAATCAAAGTGCTTTGATTAGTTTATAAATAGTCGTAGTCTTGGTCACTCATAGTATATATCTCATGTGAGCCACGCTTTGAAACATAAAAGCCTCAACTTTGGAAGAGAGAAGACTAATCTCAGGTAGATAATGCGGCGACAGTTGCGGGGACCTAGCCATTGTTCATTAAATTGGGCGTAAGATGCAGAGCTCACATCGGGTAGACCTTCAACAGGGACTGATGCTGCAACTATATAAACTCTATCTAAGCGATACAAAGGACCTTAGCAAGAACTTGAAGCTTGAGGCCAACAATTATGTAAGCAATAACCTGAATTGATGTCTGGAGATCCACAACGATTCCAGCAGCAACCTTGACCACAAGGCCAAGGATGATGGAGAGAGCGCCCGAAATATCAACGACGACAGCAAGGAGAGCCCTGATATCAATGGAAATGCAGACTTTTACTGCAAGGCCAAGAGCAAGGACAACAGTCTAATAATAGAATAGTCAGACAAGAACAGACTCTAAGCCAAGAATTTCCCACCTCCAGGAGAGCAGCAAGGACTTCAGCAACAACTTCAACATCCTGAGCTTTCCCACCCAGATAAAGAACGACATTAATGTCGCCATTAACAATTGCCTCGATGTCCCCTACAGCACCATGGAGGAGAACCTGAATTTGAGCAAAGACTTTGAGAGCAATGTCAAGCGCGGCCTGTGCATCGATGTCCGCGTTAATCTGACTGACTGAAAGAAACGTTAACATGCGAAGTACAACGAATGAGAAAAGCTGGAGAACTTACTCAAACCCTGGACTAGGCCAGAAACCTTGGTAGTCACATCAACAAGCACATCAGGGATACCCCTGGGTTCAGGGGTGGAGCCTGAAGCCACACCTGGGACGGTGAGGCTTTTACCCAGATTGACTTCAAGATTGGCGGCAGTATCAACGACAACATGAAGATCCTTGGTGACAGTGCCTATGTCGATGCTACTCTAGAATTTCGAGAGGAAGTCAGAGGTATCACAGAACAATAACATGTACTCACAACATCAAGATCACTAGCACTCGAGGGGTATGGGGCACTAGCGTATGTGGTACTGGTTGGGAGGGCAGAGGTGACGGCTGAGAGGGCAAGAGCAGCAAAGGTCGCGATAGCAGCAAAAGAACGCATTGTGTTTAAAGAATGTGGAGAGACGATGAAAACAAGCTAGGAAACTAATGCAAGGAACTGGATGGGGACTCGGTGAGTCCACATCTGCTTTTATGTGAAAGACCAAACTGAATGCCGCCCGGCGTACTGAAATTTTACGCACTAGTGAAAGTCAAAATGAATTCAGCGCCAAAACTATTGTTGAACTATTACGTCTCATATTCCTTTGGCCACATACCTCCTGTAGATATACCCCTGACATTGGGCCCTGTCTAGGACCTTTGCGCCTTAGCACTCATTTTCTTGCTGGAATAAAACGACTGAATTAAAGATTACGTCTCATATAACGAGACGGAAACAACACCGCAGGGAATTTTTGATCTATCCCATTTTTGGTATCAAGGCGACTTACAATGCGCCGTGTCCCTGACCCATGGGCCACCAATACCGAACATGAAAGGTGCTGTCCAACATCTGATAGAAACAGCCAAGGCTTGTCCTGCCCAACCTTCTTTCAACCTCAAGTGCGCACTTGTAGAAAGTCAGCTCCGATTTGGAAACTTTGAAACTTTGAATTGACTGCAAACAAGTGTTGAGCTTCTTTATAAGCACGCGCTTGAGCTCCAACTATGCGAGAATGAGATCCTAGATTGGATGAAGGACAACAGGTACGAGAACCACTAACACTGGTGCACTTATTGTACATATCTGGCAAAAATTTGCAATTTTGGGGGAACGAGGCTCAATTTGGTCATATAAGCATTGATGAGAGTAATCTGAAGATATTTTTAACCAAATTTGATCGAGTGATTGAAATTTTCGGGGCGCGCCACTTCTATGAGGTTTACTTCAAATCCGCCCGTTCGAGCAGTGGCGGGAAAATAGGATATAAAATATGAAGAAGGTACGGACAACCTTTTGTTCTTATGATGTCTTCCGTGGTAGAACGATATACAGATTATCGCAAGTAACATAGACAGGGCAAACTAAGTCCGCAGTCCTCCTCACGGAGATAATGTCCAATACCGCACGAATGGGTTTATGACTGCCCATTTTCCCTGCCTCACGGGAAGCTGCACCGGAGTTATCAGCGCCATCATGTGGCCTGAAGGAAAGAACGGGTCTCCTGATGCAAGCTAATTCTGGCTCAATGACACTAAAAGGAAAACTTTTCAGACTTAAGTCAAAATCATCGAAGAATGATGAGAACATACACCGATCAGAGATTTGAAAGGAAAATAGAAAATAAATCGAATAAAAATGACACTCAATCTGCACATCAGAGAAGCCAGAGGGGTTAAGCCGTATTGATCAGCTGCACATGGATATTCTTACAAGTGCGTTCCCTTCACGGTTCTTCACGGTTGTCATGCCTCCATCCTCAGAAGAGCCACTTCAGATCTACTTCCCTTCATTCACTTCCTTGTGGACCAGAAGCAATGCCCAAAACTCAGATATATGATTGATGGGGAAACGGGTGACGCTCGATTGCTTGAAATTACGGATAACCATCTGCGGCGTGACATCTGAATGTTGACGAAGGATTT
>Ga0153973_100014_pt1 | contig 29143 bp, 25 predicted proteins | sample TSGA057MetaG_FD_104700 | JGI IMG/M metagenome (GOLD analysis project Ga0153973, IMG submission 104700) | Attine ant fungus gardens microbial communities from Georgia, USA - TSGA057 MetaG | ecosystem: Host-associated > Fungi > Mycelium > Unclassified | place: USA: Georgia, Yuchi Wildlife... | reverse complement strand
TTGCAGCCCTACTTATACTACTACTACAGTGGCTGTACCCTAGAGTCCTGCAATCACATGTTCTTTCCAGAATGTTCTATGATCACCTGACCTTGTCACGTGATTTGACTTACTGAGTCCCCATCCTATTTATATCCTTACTCCATTGTATGCTTTGAGGTTTTGGATTAAGTGTTCAAATACATGGAAAATCTTTTCCTGTTTGGGGCTCTCATAACAATACCTCACAAACAAAGGACCAAAATCAAACTCTATAAATTGGAAATTTAAAAACAGACTTTGGACTTATAGAAACAAAATCTACATACCAGAGAAGCTATACCTAGAAGTGATCATCAATACCATAATAAACCACTGGCAGAACACTTTGGAAGGGACCACACCCTCAAGCTATTATGCCATGAGTACCAGTGGAGCAACATGACAGGTACTGTTGCCATGTATGCCAAGAGCTGTCAACTCTGTGGCCAAAATAAACCTATTATGCACACTCTATATAGCAACCTGATACCATTTCCCCCCCCAAGCAGCCCTTGGCAGAGAATTGGAATGGACATGATCACCAACCTACCAATGACCAAGAAAACCCACTCAGACTGTATCCTAGTCATAATCAACCACTTTACCAAAATAGAGCATTTTGTATCCTGCAAGAAGACCCTAAATACCAGTACTGTAGTAGACCTCTTCATGGACACAGTAGTCCAACACCACAGATTACCTGCAACCATTGTGTTAGATCAAGACAAGGTTGATAAACAGTTTCTGGAAACACCTATGCACATATCTAGACATCAAACAAGCAGTCACCACTGCTTACCAGGCCCAATCAGACAGTCAAACTGAGCAAGTTAACATAATTATTGAATCTTACCTATGCTCCTACTGTAACTGGGAGCAAGACAATTGGGACCAATACCTATCCTCAGCAGAATTTTCCTACAATAACTCATAATATTCAGTAACAAACCTTTTCTTGTTCTTTGTAAACCAAGGCTACCACTTGAGGGCAGTCATAGTAAAAGAGACAAATTGTTTACCACTCAATAAACTGGCTGCAGTAACATATGCAGAAGAAATGAAAGAATGCTTTGAAGTCTTGAAGTTAAACCTTAAAAAGGCCCAGACAGCCAATGCCTGGTTCTATAACAAGTATCAAAAAGCCATAGAATTTGCAATAGGAGATCAAGTCTGGCTATGGACAGTAAACATACATATCCAAAGACCCTGCCAAAAACTTTGCCTCAAGAAAATCGGCCCCTACACTATAAGATAGATCATTAACAGAAATACATATGAACTGAATTTACTGACTCACCTCTATATCTGGCCCATGTTTAATGTCAATTACCTAGAGCCATATACTCTCCCCTTACTAGGCCAACCATCCCTGCTTCCACTGGATCCTGACATAATCAATGACAAACCTGAGTAGGAGGTCAACTCTATAGTTGATGCAAAGAGAAATAGAGTGAATTATCTCTATAAAGTCTACTGGATAGGACTACCACATGATGAAGATACCTGGGAACCTACAAGCTACCTATGCTATGCATGAGAGGCCATCTACAAATTTCATCAAATGCACCCTGAAGCACAGAGACCTATTACTAGTGATCTATAGAAAGCCTAAACATTACAACTGTGAAAACACAGTAATTGAGAGAGGAGGATGATGTTAGAATAAAACCTATATGAACATTATTTATTTAATTATTCCACTATTACATAATACAGTAGATTTTCATACTCAATAGTGTATACTAACCTCAGCCTCAACTATTCAAACATTTAAAACAACTATACTTGAATTTCCTAGCAACCTCTAACACTAGGGAGCCTGGAAACCAAAAATCTAGTGGAGTAATCCAGTGGAAGTCAAGAAACCAGAAAGTGTGTTAAAGTTGCTGGTGTAACAGTAATATATCTCTGGTGAGATGGTCAACTCACTTGTGAAAAAAAAAATTATTTAAATAGGTTCTAAGGTTATCCAAGACTACCAGAGAGCCTAGGAACAATCACAAATGGCCACTTACTGATTTGTGAGTTGATGATTTAATAATCAAAAGAATCAAAAAAGCAAAGTTTAGACAGTAGCAAAAAATATTGTTAAGTCTAAGGTTTATCCTCAGACATACAGTCCTTAAATACATAATTGTGGTGGTCTATGCACTAGGATAGCCTACCACATGATCACTATTGTTCTATATATAGGAGTGCTATTGTTCTTGAAATAGAGATAACCTAACTATCTTAGGGCAGTTCTTTGTTTTATTCAAGAACAAATAATAATCTATAAGTAAAGATCAGTATTATGTACAAATATTGAGGATCTTGTATTTCCATGAAATCTTATTGCCTGGGGGTCTATTTATGGCCAAAAGAAGCACATTGAATAGAGCTTCACAATAGTTGTTGAAGCAAACAATTTTGTCAAGTAGTTCCCAAAATATTGGTGATTTAGTGTCTGGTGACTTGGTGATTGCAGACTGATCTGCTGATAACTCAGTGAATACTGATTTCTTTGAGACATTTTTGGTACTGTTTGAAAGGTCTTCTTAAGGGCTTTTAGTGGCCATTTAGATTGTTAAAATTGGTTGAGTATTCCCAGAGTTATGGTCCAAATAAAGTTTGTGACAGAAACCAAAAATCTAGTAAAGTAGTCCAGTGGAAGTCAAGAAACCAGAAAGCATAGTAAAGTTGCTGCAGTGGCTGTAATAAGTCTCTACTCAAATTATTAACTGTATTATAGAACTAAGTTATATAATTTATTTTTCACTAGCTTTTTGGTACTGTTGTCAGGCAAAGACTGGAAAGACTGTCTAGACATGACTACAACACTGGTTGAGCCAACCCCTATACTATTGTCCTTAAAGAGAAGGAGGTTTGCAGATGGATAACTGAGATTGGCAGAACTGGGATGCATAGAGTAGTCTACCTAGTAGAGAACAAAGCTAAGAGTAGTAATTACTAACTGGCTATTTAAATAATACAGAGAATTTCAGGAAGCAGAGTAAGTCAGGATGACTACTACATCTGACAACTGGTAAGGTGTATGTGACTGGGTAATGGTATCACAGGTTATAACAACTGTAGTATAGTTGAATAATTACTAAGCTAGTGATTATAGCTTGTCAGCCAATAAACTTAGCCATTTTATGAGTTTAATTGACTAGTCAACCTGTTGGTTACTTAGGATTATCACTAATTACTATTACTAATTACTATTACTGAGTTAGTATAGCAAGGTAATAGATAGTAGTCAAGTAGCAGCAATGTACAGTCAAGTTGCAGTAATGTATAGCAAAGTTATTATAAACATTGCCAAATAGTGTGGTAAATTTGTGATCAAGTACAGTAACAAAAGTGGTAATGTGCAGTAGGGGGTGCTGTAAATTCTTCAGGCCTATAGTATCATGACACAGCCAAAATAACTAAGTCATTATTTATATTTCTTTTCTTTTCTTTTCTTTTTGTATTTAGACTTACTATACAAAGGAAGAAGTGTGGGAAAGTATTATATGGCATGTCACATAACATGTGTCACAGGTCAGAGTGACATCACATGATGATGTTACATGATAAGTGTGGGAAAGTAGTGCACAGACCATGTAGTAGATGTATAAGTAATGTACAGAAATTGAACAAAAACTCCATTGAGTTCTCCTTGTTAACTCAGACTAGAAGTGGTTCTAAGGCATCTCAGTCTAAGTTCTTATAGTTACCAGTTCAATTCCTTTGTCCATCATTCTATAAATATATGTTCTTGGTCATAGTTAAGGTAACTCATGACAAGTTAGGTAGTCATCTGACATCCTTGCACCAGCTATTTATATAATTCATTGAACAGATATTTGTTATACCTCTGTGATACTATTTAGTAGTCACTTTTTTGTGACAGATATATTGTACTGATCTAGCTAGACTAAATATCTTAATAGGTACATTAATAGAATAGTTCTGTATACATCAGACTAAGACTGAGTGTCTTGACAGGTCTATCAAAGAAGTTGCTGCTACTTGGGCTATTCTCTTGTTTCAATTTTATCGGATGCTAAAGAGCAGTTTACCTCTGAGTAGCTCCTGGCTGTTGCAAGGTATCTCTCTATCCTGGAATACTTGATGCTGCAATGGACTCATTTCCTTTAGTTTGACAAATCTGAAAAGGCAAGCCTTGGGAAGATTGAAAAAAGTAACAAAAAACAGATGACAATGACACATACTTTTCTGTCTTGGTATGTCATCATTAACAGTGTTGATCTAGGATTTGAGCCATCCATCAAGCTTGAGGATACTGAGGCAAAGTGGGATGACTGGGAATATAAAAAATGACAGGTGACATTTAAGAAAGTTGTAGATCATGGTGTTCGTTAAGGATCATGAAAACTATGATATCCCTTTTCCCCTCATCTAACTTATCCTGTCATGTTCATTGACACCTCTGTTATTCAGCTTCTAGTGTCTAGATCTTCCCCATTCCAGCAAATGGGTCTTTTGGTTGTGAAATCTATATCTGTTGCATGTTTTCTGAGTCAGGTCCTTCCCTCAGGCTCTACCTATGAATAGATAGATAGATAGATGATTGATGATGCTGATGATGATGATATCAATTCCATGTTCTGTTTGAACACCAAGCTTGAGGGAGACAATAATACATGCCGTGATTTAATAACCAACACGAGCTAATGAAGGCTGGCTCCGGGGTGGCCATTCAGTACGACTCAGTTATGTGGGCAGAGCCAATCACTACACACCTTCAAGTGATGAAGATAGTCTTGATAGTTCTTTTCTGCGGCATCATATACCATTGTCCAATCCAGACAAGTATCAGTCACATCCCATGCCGTTACATGGTTACCTCTCGATGCTCTAACAGATTGCAACCGTAGGCTTCTACGGCAAAGCACCATCTGGCGTAAGTAATTCATGCAGTGATGGGCTAACTGTGGGTTTTGTATGTGAGAGTCTTCAGACTCATCAGCATAATAAGCTGCGAGGGTTTTGAGGATAATGTTGAGGCATCGAATTTCGTGAAACATTCCCAATGTGAAGGGCTTCAAATTGGGTCCTAAGTGGAGAAGAGTGCCTCCCGAGGGCAATGTAGTATTCCATTCCTCATCTGCATATCGAGTATTGAAGGTGTAGTGGACTGTATTCTCACGGGAAATCCATGCTGGTTCGAGCGATAACTCCCAATGCGTTGGGTAGTCACCGAAGTCGCTTACTTTCCCAATATGCTTAGTGTATGTATATCTCTCAGAAAGGGTCTCACCATGATATTTCTCTCCGAAATGTAGACCATGTCTTGCGTAAAGTTGGTACACCAGAAGCAATACTCCAAGCATGGATCCAATGCAAATCACAAGGAACTTGGTAAATTCTTCGATAGAGCAAGGCCGAATGTTAGTTTTTATTTTTTTCTCCAGAGCTTTCAGAGAGATTGACATACTTGCCATGCAGAGTTGGATCACTATGAGGCTTGTGTTCAAGAAATGGAGGAATTATATATACGCTCATCATCAATGTTTTACATATATACAAAGAGACCAGATCCGGAAATAAAAAAGATACAACGTAGAAGATGCCTACAGCTACGGCGGCCTTGTGAGTTTTGATTCAAGACTCAGGTAAGTGGTGGTTTACCAAGGCTCATCAAACACAAAGGGCCAAGTGGGCTCCATCCCTTCGTTCCATGTCCTCTGCATCGCATTCTACATTTTCAACTGAAGCGCTCAATGTAAATACCATGTAAATGTTCAATCAATGGTAAGAAAGTCACCTGGAAGAGGTTTGACAACAGCGAATGCGGCGAGGATGTAAATGATCAAAGTGAGCTTGAACTGCATTGTTGTGGTTGAACAAAAGCTAACTGATTGGACCCGTCTGGCTCATATCTCCCAAAACAGCCAGCTTTATGGGTTCAATAGTAGCCGAAATGTTCTTCAGAGATATGGGTTCCTTGATCTCACGTTTCTGAGACAGCACTTGGAGATGCCAGCCAAGTTCCCAGCGAAACGAAGTAATATCACCGATATTACTGGTGGTAAATGTAGATATAGAAATATCGCTACGCGTGTGCAGCAAGTGATACATCTAACTTTAGGATTGCCTGAGATGTACCGTTCCCTCGGTGTGCGACACAAAGGAAACTCCCTTTGTAGCGGGAAAAAGCCATAATGGTATCAGGCACAGGGATCGCGAGGTCCATCAGATTCTCCCAACAGCGGAACCCGAGTTGGAGTACGTGACTCCTTGATTTTCCATGACGAGATAGTTTATTATCGTTGTATCAATAATTACATTGCACCCACTAATCATGAGGCCCGTCTATTCACTCCTGCCGGAAGATGAAGGCATGGTACCTGAGGAAAAAAGCCTCCTCGAACAAGACTCTAGTACAATGACCGTCTACCAGCCCGCCACGATACCAAGAAAGATGATTGTTACTACCTACATCTTCCTTGCCTTTTCTGTGGTTCTCGCTGTGACCAATGCATCACTGTCCGTGTGTCAAATGCGCACGGGAAAGCACCAAGAAACCAGCTTGTCTGACCTTCCCCATCCAGATATATTTGCTGGTCTTCCCAAACTGAAAGGTCACTCAGGACATGGGGTGTTGTCGCACAACCACTCGCACTCACATATTCATAAAGAATGTAAGCAAAATATTGATATTGCGACTCTAGTTTTAACGCAAGTTGTTGAACCAGCCGAGTAGGACATCTCAGTTGTTAGATTCCAGAGGTTAGGCCCCGTGGCTATGTTCAAACAGGATGTACTGATTCTGAGGGGTTGGGAACAAAATTTTATGACATAGATCGAGGGTCCTAAGGAATATTAGTTTGTACTATTCATGACCAGAACTATCTCGACTGTTATAAAATTCATCCGCCTTCCTTTTGTACGACTCCTTGTACATTCCGTAGTTTGACACCATGTAATCTCGAACCTGCGACCAGTCTTTACAACGGTGTGTCACCCCGACACCTGTCACCGCAAGTTTGATCTCTCCGTGTGTGTCGAGCTGTTTATGACTCGGGGGCTCGAGAGTTAGGTCGATATTACATAAGGCTAGCTCTCGAAGGTAGATGAGACAGTGGTCGACATGGCCAAAGTCTGCCTTGGTCATATCATGGACATTGAGGAAATAATTTCTCAGCGACCGAATGCAGTGCAGTTGATGATAATGTGCCGGGAGATAATGTTGGTCGCGATCAGGGAGGTATAGAAAGCCGTCTCCAACTGGTAGAATGGAGTCCCAATCGGAATCGTTGGAATAAAGGCCAAAGCGATGAGTCATCACAAGTGTAAGCGCCGCATCGTTGACCTGAATCGGGAAGTTTGGGTTGTCGTCGATGCCTATTGGTGTCCATTCAGTATGTGCCCATACATGAATGGAAGTTCCAGCCTACTGTAAAACGATGAAAATTTGAGGTGTACAACGAGGACAAAAATATGTGCCAGAAAGGACAGGACGAGGGCCATGAAGACCATCGTTACGGTCTTCGTAGATAGTGAAATGTGTCGTTGCATCTTGAGTTTGATGGTCAAAGAAGATGAGAGCCAAGGTTCGCTTGAACCGATGATAAATGTCGGAATCGTCCCAGGATCTAGAATTTAAGTATGGCACGATGTCACAAAAACTTCCATCATGATTCGTGGCGTAACGTGTGATTCCACATCACAGAGAGCTGCAATGAAACAGTAGACTAATCAAAAGTCAGAGAAGAGCTTTCGGACTACTTGTTGTGTCAGAAGGAAACTGTTTACAAGTCGAGGCAAATGCATAGAATACGTCTGATACCGTCCAATAACTATGTCCTCGTAGTGAAATAGGGCTCTTGGATAATGTAAAATCCTATTTCTGGGTGTGAAGAATGATTAGCCATCAATGGTCTTTAGACACGTACCCTCGATAGGATGCCACCGCTTGTCCTGCCAAAAGTCTACGTCACATTGCTTGGTTGACTGGCAAGAAAATTCAAGAGTAGTGAACTCGTTCGAGCGACAATCAAACTGGATCGCCAAGTTTACGCTATAGGAAACAGTCAGGGAATCCAGAAGTCTGTGTCGTTTGGGAGCGCTGATCCGGGAACGGGTTATTTCCCTCGACATCTCTGTTGATGTGTCGAGAAGCCATACGTCGATCACGCCACTAGTGGTTTTGTTTTCTGGATGGTAATGAGGAAAAGCAAAGATCATCTTGCAGCGTTCCATGCCGAAATCCAAATGGCGAAATTGGACAATTGTCGATATCTAGTTAACGACGATGAGCAAGGGGAAGAAAAGGGGGAGAAACTCTAGTGAACCTCTCTGGTGATAAGAACATGTCTATTGTCAGTGTAGATAGTTCCGGTGTTAGTGTGCAACATCCGATGATCTTCCCTCATGACGCGTTTGGCATCAGTCTGGTTGATTTGAAGAACGACATCAGGAAAGTTGATGATAGGAGGAAAGCTGCGGTTATGGTTGATCTTGTCCAGGTTGATATATTGACTGGGAGGGCGGAAGCTGCTTGGTATGTTCCCGTGGTCTACTCTGGGTGAAGAAAATGATGCACTCCTTATGAAGAGAAAAGTTGAAAGTGTAGCAGAACAGAAAGTTGCTGTAGCACACAAGAGTACGAGGAAGAATGTGAAGGACGCTTAAAAGCGAGTGAGTGCCGGAGGTTTTCTGAACTAATATGACACCACATACAGTGATTCAACGAGCCACCCCTCAGCTGTTTCCGCTGCTTTCCACTGGGGACTTCAAGTGGCAGCTCCATGAAGCTGGCTGGGTTTCGCATATCTGTTGCAGAATCAAGGAAGGTCTGGCTTTCCGGTGGTCTTGCTAATCAACATCAACATCAATCAACAGGGAATGAATGGATCACCTAACCCTGTTCATCACATGTCCTGATGGAATATAAGTGTCGTTGATGGTCACAAACTATGGAGAGCCGATTGGCTCATCAAAAGATGCTGTTATCTTGCCTCACGGGATGTATATAGTATTGCTGCTCGGCTTATTCAAGAAACCTTTCCTGTTCAATTGTCCAAGTAGGTCTTCTGGAAAATGTCTAACACGATCATTCATTCACTGTGTATTTTTCATTGTCTAGAATGTCCACCCAAACCACCTGTATGGATGGCACAATCGATTTCTCCTATCATGGTGAAACATTTCAAACTTATTATAAGCTCTACGGGAGCGTAGTCGAGAACAAAAAAGACCCCCTGATTGTTCTGCACGGAGGACCAGGTCTCGTCCATGACTATCTTGATGTTCACTCAGAATTAACTGCCAAGTACGACATACCTGTCATACTTTATGATCAGCTTGGTAACGGCAAGTCTACGCACCTGAAGGAGAAAGAAGCAGAGTTTTGGACAGTGGATCTGTTCATCGAGGAACTCGAGAACCTTGTCGCACATTTCGGTATCCAGGACAGATATAGTATCCTTGGTCATTCTTGGGGAGGCATTTTAGCCAGTGAGTTTGAGGTTCGCAAGCGGCCATCTGGCCTGAGGCGTCTCATTATCGCCGACTCGCTTGCTGCATCTAGCCTCTGGAACAAGTCCAACTTGCAACTACTTCAAGCCCTCCCGGAGGACGTACAGCAAGGCGTCGCGGGAGGGATGAAAGACCCGGAGAAGTTCGGGCCTGCACTGCAAAAATTCCATGCAAAGCATGGATGCATCATTAAGCCAGTCCCTGAGAAACTTACATATACTATGGCACGGGTCTTTGGTCCTGATGGTGATCCCACAGTGGCAGCTGCTCCGTAAGTCGTTTTACTCAATGTATTGGATAGCTAGACAGTAGCCAATGTCCGCATAGCATCTTGAAAGATTGGACGATCATAGATCGTCTTCATCTTGTCCGTCGACCAACTCTCATTATCAACGGGCGCATGGACATCGCTCAAGATTTCGTCGTAAAGCCTTTTTTCGACGAAATCCCGAAGGTGAAATGGGTCACTCTCGAAGCTTCGAGCCACACCCCATTTCTCGAAGAGCCTGTTAGATACATGCAGGTTGTTGGAGAATTCCTTATCTATGAGTAAATATGTATCAAGAAATTGCTATCTCAACAAAGTTCTAAATTGGAATAATTGAGGAGATCCGCATCGATCCAACAGCGGATAACTTTATATGGAGCACGGTCTGGCACATTTTAGATTGACTCTTAGATCTCTCCAGGTCGAGTCCAGTTCTTTTCCCCGAAATGTAAACTGTTAGTGAGATCAGTCGCTGTATGATGCCTCTGATCACAAATCGCCATCGTCTGGGTCTCCATTAAATCAGAAACTTCAATTGCTGCATACTTTGTGTCCCTTGCCTACTCACTCACTAGTGATCACTGTGGATGTATTGTCTTAGTATCGTTGGTTTTCGGAGGAATTAGCTTGATCATTCTGTTGTTCCCCTTGAACACGTACCAATCCAATTTCTAATAACCATCAGTTGACAGTCTCCAACATTAAGCTCGCGATGGAACGTAGGAAACAAGATACACTCATGAAAAGCACCACTGGTGATTTGTTTAGTTTCTGGAAGGAACACTGTGTTCGCAGAATTATCCCATTCACTGGCAAAGACGACCCGTGGAGCGGCTTTCTCACTTGATCTTCGTCATGAGAATATTAGACTGCGCTCATCAAAAGAGGTCATCATCTATGCCATCTTCATCGTGGAGCATGAGAATGGCATGATAAATGAATAAAGAAGCGTACAAGGTATATTCTGTTTCTGATGAGAGCAATGCAAGTGGTTCGTCTATCAATATAATGTGACCAATCCTTGGAGGCATCTTTGTTAGTTGATTGCAAATGCAACAGACTCTCTCTACATCAGAAAGCGCCATTTACAAGTAATGATTCTCAGTGATGGCATCTCGTCGAGGAACAGCGTCTGTCACCATGTGCATGTCATAAGAATCCTGATCGAATTTTCTCCCGACTGTTTCGTGTTATAACATCAGCAGCTGAGTTGATGGCTCGAGTGTGTTTCTCCGTTTCGTTCGGCTACCAATAATGTAACTGCTTTCTTTGATTCCATTGCTGTGGTATCATGATTTCATTGTGCCCAACCGGCGGTGGGCGCTCGGCATTGGAATCGCCATAAAACCTCTGCAAAGCATCGAACCCTCAATAGTGTCTTCCCATCATTTGACAGAGCACTCGAGATCCTGGGATCGTCATGACCAACCCTTTCGCTCCAGACGAGCCCCCAGCAGCGTTATGGTACGAGCAAACAGACCTTGCTGCTATCTTCGTTGGAGGGATCGCATACGGTTCGTACGCTCAGTACCCATTAACCGCTCAGATCTTCATTCACCGTTAGGCGTACATATATCCGTGTATCTGACGTGCTCATATTACCTCTTGAAATCAAGGACTAGGCGCTTTCAAACGTGGTTGATCTTTGTTTTCTTACTTTTTGCCCTCGGGACTGTCAACATCTGTTTCAATATGCGATTTGGTCAAATGGTCTGGATAGACAATCGCAACTATCTGGGCGGTCCTTATGGATATCTTATGGAGCAGGAAGGAAATACACTGCTTACAGCTGGTGATGCCGAATCTATCCTGGTCTCATTCCTCACGGATGGGTTGTTGGTAGGTGGTAACCATTATTGTCCCTGAAAATGAGAAGCGATCCTCGCCCTGACAGATTTGGCGCTGCTATGTTCTATATCGTTTGTGGTGGTTGCTTATAATCCCAATTTTAGCATGGCTTGCATCCTTTGGTAAGTATTCACCCTAGAATGTCCACTGGAAGCTCATGTGGTCCCTGCAGCATGTGGAATCCTACTCACTTTACAAGCGTCTCATCCAAAGTCAAGCTTATTCACAAAGAATACCCTCGTTTTCTCTTTACCTTATTTTGCCTTGTCGATGAGCCTCAACGTCCTCCTTACAGTGCTTCTAATATGGAGATTGATATATATGAGACACCAGTTGAAAAAGTCCCTTGGCAGCGATCACACCCGTCTCTACACAACTCTGGCTACAATGATATTAGAGTCAGCTTTGCCATATGGCTTGATCTCTTTCATCTTCATTGTGCTTTATGGGACCAAGAATACGGCTGCAGATCTGTTTATTCCTCTGTTGGTACAAGTCGAAGTGAGTCATTGTCCTCGTTCCAAAAGGCTGCTCACATCAATAACAAATCTAAAGTGTATTTCTCCTATGATCATCATACTACGTGTTGCAAGAGGACAAGCCTGGGATAACAAGACAGTTTCCGCGGATCATTTATCGAGCAGAGAAGTTGTGGGTGGCAGAAAGCCATCGGGCTTGGGCCGTAGACACAAAACTCAGGAAATTTCGACCATGCAGTTCTCATCTGGAGAGACAGAATCGTCATCTGAGCAGATAACAGCTCAAAAGAGAACTATAGGCAACTTGGAACATGTTTAAATGCATACCTTCTTTGGCATCTGTTCATACCTGTGATATTAGATTTGTTGAAATATCGAACAACACACTAAAATTAGTTTGTTTTTTTTTGGTTGTCATGTTTTTATCATATTAAAACAATGGATGACATACACGGCGCACATTTTGATGTCAAGTCGCCCCATCAATTGGGATGTCAAGTGACCTGTCACTATCGTGTCAGTATCATGTCACCTCACCTGTCAAGTTGTCTGGGCTTGTCACACAGTCACACCCTTCCAGCTACACCATCGAAAAGGACCTATCTCACCACTGCACTGTGTTAGACTTAGCTATGATTGTATCCCATGTTAAATATATATATATATATATATATTGTAAACATGGCTGAATGGTTAAGACCAGGTTTCTGTACTATATTTCATGTCACAGCATTTATGATATCAGATGAATGATTTGAAGCTTCCTTATTGCTACAAACACTTGAGCCTTGACTACATTATGGATGACAACAATGCACATATATATTGATCTGGTCATACATCTATTGATCCAAACCCACCAGCAACACTGGAGAATTTGCTTCAAGTCTGGATGTCAGAGATGGAGAAAGCTGTTCAACAGCAGTTAGCTGTTAGAAGGCAAGCTGGGCTCAAGAACCAGGTTGAGGAGTTACAACAACAGTTGGCAAATGCATGGATGCACTCAGGTCCCCAACAAAGGTACACATATGTATTGAGTCTACTAATAATAATATCTGAAGCACCTCTAAGAAGAGGATCCCTACTCTAAGCAGCTTCTTAAGGATGCACTGCTATTCCTCTGCATGTATGGACCACAATAAACCCCCAGCACAAGGTTAATAAAGTGAAAGAGTACAAGTAGTCTACTGAACACCACCCAATTGCAAGGTCAGGTCTTGGATATAATACCTGGGTTTGGTACTACACTGCCACTGTCAGTTTCTAACTAACTACCAAGTCCTCTTAAACCAAGGGCCTGGCTATGTATGGAGGTAACTAGTGATCATGGTGATCACCAGTTGAGGGTTGAAATAATATGAGAGTAAGAGAATAGACAAGGCTCAAGGTGAACAGTGTCTAAGAAGTGATATTGAGTTCTTCTATTGTATGACTCAAGTTGAGTTGACTCAGCAGCTAAGTCTTTAAGAGTTACAAAGAGAACTCAATAGGGTTCTCACTCAATTGTGCCAGCTACTTATACAAGTATGCTATTTGCTCTTATTTATATTGATGGTATTCTACAACTAGCCAAGAGGCTGCCAGTTCAATTCTCTTGTCCGTCATTCTATAAATACATATCTTTGGTCATAGTCAAGGTAACTCATAACAAACATCTATGTTGAGAAAGTACTAAAATGGTTCTGTAGGTATTAATTTCCAGGAATATAGAACAACCATATATCATAATTGATTTATTAGTCAAGAATAACTTCTTTCTCATATACCTCCATTTGGTAGAGCCCAGTAAAGAACCAGTAAACACACCTATGTTTGAGAGTCAACTGTTAATTATTAATATTTTCCTTATCAGTTTACCTTAAGTAAGCTCTTTCCATTGTGCTTGCTCCATCATTTCACATATGTAAGAACTTAGACTGAGACATCTTAGAACTACTCCTAGTCTAAGTTGACAAGGAGAACTTGATGGAGTTCCCATTAACTTTCCTATACTACTTATACAACTACTACATGGTCTGTGCACTATCTTTCCATGGTTCCCATGTGACTTAGTCATGTGACCTCACATGACTGTGACTCATAACCCTGTGACTCTGTGACATTTAGTTACATGATACTTTCTTATGCTCTATCCTTGTGTAGTAAGTCCAGAAAAGAAAAGAAAAGAAAAGAAAAGTAAATAATAACTTTAGCTGTTTTGCCAAGTTATGACAACATAAGGTTTTTATCTGAGTCTTTAGCCCAACTTGAACCCTCTACTAATTCTAGGTAGAGTTAATATTGTGTTGAAGTCAGTACACTGCACTCCCTGTAAAAAAACCCTACCAATGCTAATGGAGAAAATGAAATGAGAAAGGTGATGTCACAGTTGCACTATGGACCAGTAGTCACATACTGTATAGTTTACCACTACATCAAAAGGGCAATGGTAGCAAGGCTACTTGCTAATGAGAGTCCAGCTATTTATGTAGTTCTTTGAACAGGTATTTTGTTATACCTCCATATTACTATTTAGTAGTCACTTTTTGTGACAGTCACAGGGGGACTGTGATAGAGGATTCTCCTGGAGATAAGTTGTAACTTATAACTTGGACTGTAATTTAACTGAGGATTCTCCTGGAGTCTATTCTGCTCTGGTTGCCCTTATAGTAGAAGTCAAGAAAATGTAAAGCACAGTAAAGTTGCTACAGTGGCTGTGATAAGTCTACTCAAATTATCAACTGTATTACAGAACTAAGTCATAGAATTTATTTTTCAGTAACTTTTTGGTACTGTAGTATAGTTGAATGATTACTAAGCTAGTGATTACAGCTAGTTAGTCAATAGACTTAGCCATTTTACAAGTTTAATTGACTAGTCAACCTGTTAGTCACTCAAGATTATCACTAATTATTAACACTGAGTTAGTGTAGTAAGGTAATAGGTAGCAGTTAAATAGCAGTCAAGTAGCAGCAATATATAGCTAAATTACAGTAATATATGGAAAAGTTATTATAAACATTGCCAAATAGTGTGGTAAATTTGTAATCAAGTGTAGTAACAAAAGTAGTAATGTGTAGTAGAGGATACTGTAAATTCTTTAGGCCCAAGTTATTATGAGGAATGGAAGTGGCAAAGTACACCAGGTAGAAGTGAATATGAGAGAAGAAGAAGACCAGAGATAGTAGACTGCAGGACTCCCATTCTGATCAGTGCTGCATTGATATATGATTTCCCTGAAGTATGGAAGTTGGAGTGTTGTTTGGCACTATGGTATATATTTACTAAATATCCAACTATCTAGATTTCTTTTTATTTCCAGCACTTGCATTTCTGTCATGAGTTGCCTCAACTATGACCAAGGAAGATCTATTTATAGAATGACAGACAAGGGAATTGAACCAGCAGTCTCTTGGCTAATTGTAGAATACCATCAATAAATAAGGGCAAATAACATACTTGTATAAGTAGGTAGTACAATTGATTGAGAACCCCATTGAGTTCTCTTTGTAACCCTCAAAGACTTAGCTGCTGAGTCAACTTGACTTGAGTCATACAACAATTTCTGATTGTTTGTTAGATGTTCTTTTCTTGTCAGAGATAGTTAAGCAATCTCTGTTGTTGCCTAGTCATCTTTGCTAACCAGGGCTTGTATCATACTTCTACTCATCCCAACTATCTGTTATGGGTATGTGGTCACCCCTCACCTCTTAGCATCTGACTAACATGTACATCAGACTACCAGGTCTGTACTAGTGACATTCTAATCAAAAACGGCAATGACTGGACTATGTTTACTCTATTAGAAACTTGATTCCAGATATTTTTAGACTCATATTATCATTTTCTGGACATCTCTCTGAGTAAGGATATTACAGAATGACATTATTATTATGGAATGACATTGAGATATTATAGAAACATTATTTTGTTGGAGCATTGTCTTGAATATTTACAAATATAAATGAGAATGTCAATACAGTTTAATCAAGTCTTTCTGTTTTTCCCTTACTTCCCCTACATACAATTTATTTTTCTATAGCAGTGATCAACTGAGGAACTTAGTTAGACTACTTGACTATTATATAGATATGTACATGCTAAAAGTGTCCTAGGAATGTCTCAGTGTAACATATCTCTGATGTGACTAAGTAGTGTCTTGGAAGAAGAAGAGCAAAAGAGATAAGACCAAAAGTGCATAAGTCCTGTAAGGGAACTACATCAAAGTCTACTCCTGACATACTAGTGGTAGTGCACTAGAGTGACCTTGTAACCAATTAAATACAATTACCTAACATTTAATTAGTTGCCTCCTCCTGCATTCCTATCCCTGACTGCTGAAACATCCCATAACTAGGGGACTTGTATATATAGTGTAGATTACCCTCTAGGTGTAGCAACTTAGCCTGAGATGACTTAACCATACTTTTCATCCAAGTTGACAAGAAGAACTTGATAGAGTTCTTGTTCAATTTCTGTACACTACTTATACATCTACTACATGGTCTGTGCACTACTTTCCTACACTCCTTCCTTGTATAGTAAGTCCAAATATGAAAAGAAAAGAAAAGAAGTGTAAATAATGACTTAGCTGTTTTGCCAAGCCATGACACCAGGAGCCTTATTCTATTCTCTGAGGTTTCTCCTAGAGGTGAGTTATAACACATCCCAGAGTCTATTTATACACTGATGTTTCTCCTGGAGTCATTCCACTCCAGTTGCCCTCACAAGTTCACTTTAACACCAAGTAGTGTAGATGACTGAGGTCAATTAGAACAGGGTAGTGAGTATATATACAACTGGTTAAACTTAAGCCTAGAGCTTCTACTGTCAATAAAGGTGAGGAGTTTCTATCCTAGATGATACAATGTTTCAGATGTGAGTTAACCTACTTCTAGCTTTGTTCCAACAATAAGCATGAATCCAACATCAATATCTGCAAATGCTTGGAGAGCTTTGATACTAGCACTCATGGGGGGCCACATGTATTGAGAAGCTGCAAGAATTGATGTCATCAAATTTCATTTCCCTGCTTCCTGCAGTCATCCCATCCTCACTCTCTGCAAGTTTGGTCATGAACCACAAAACTTGCATTGACAGAGCCATCATAAGCTAGTATATGCAACATATATATAAGAATATGCATGTGTGCACCATTGCTTCTCTACAGTACAATCAAAATGCAATGCCTTCTTCTCAGAGGCAGGGCAATAATGAAAGTGTGTGGTTGAAGCTCAAAAATCAACAGGCAAGTGCCTGAAGTCCAAACAAAGTGAGCTGAGCTTCAGTAAAATGGTGAGCACACTTATATCATCACAAAAATGCTGCAATGACTAATAGGAAATTTTCATGATGGAATGAAGATGAAATCAAAACTGACAATGGTCCTGGCTATTGAAGAAATCCCAAACCGGTCTTGAATTGCATTCTTTGACACTTCTGCCATATTAGAGTAGATCTGTACGAGTCACAATAACGATTGTAAGCTCGCATCTTGATTTTACTGACTGTGACCCTCGTGGGCATGCAGTCGAGGACCTGTATGTTGATTTGTAAGCCCCCACAGCTCCTATTTGAGCAGGAACACACATGGTATGCAATCCACATGACTTTGAAGACCTCATTGATAAGGTCCTCTAACTTGTTGAGCGTATCTCCCACATTCAGGTTTTCATTGATGAATCGCTGCCGCGCTTGATGTTTCTGCCTGTGAATTCGAAGGTTAGCAAATGACATGTAATCATACTACAACTTACAGAAACTTGGTGAACCCGGTCCGAACCCCCTCTTCTGATAAGACATTCTCATCCTGTATGGGCTTGGGAGGAAAGAACCCAGAGTCCTCTGGAAACCGAATGAATGTTCAGAGTAGCACAGAGGTGCAGGAACTGACAGTGTCCGCGATTGCCAGAAATAGGGCCAAAGCAGCACTGTCAAGCAATTGAAATTGGACTTCATAAATGTGATATGACCAGATCCATACCCAATATAAGTGATCAACAATTGAAGAGCTGACAACTTTTGGAGCTTGAGTTGTACCATATCTACTTGTGAATATTGAAATGTGCTAACATCTCTGAAGAATTGGTGAGGATCTGACACGGAATTCGAGTATCATTCACCACCAAATACAAAATTGAGTATGGATACCATGATGTGAAAAGCTTGGAGTTGGGTTTTGAGATTGTAGAATGAGATCCGATCAGTGAGTCAGTAAGCAACGCAGATGGCTTCGGGCCCGGAGTCATGATGAGATGCATCATCAATAAAAATTTCCCTTGACTGAAACTTCTGAGCTCGGTTTGAAGTTGTGCACATATATTACTGGAAGATGATATACTAGCACCAAGGGGGCTCGCTCGTTTTCTCTCCTCTATCGTCCTTTTGATCCTGCGGGTCTTGATTTTCAGCAGTCCGCTCTCCAGTCTTGGCTGTAATAAATGGATAAAGCATGGGAGAGAAATGGATATGTCGATAGGATTGCGAAGACATGTCAACAAAAATTCAGATTCCGATGAGCTTCCGCATTTTGCCAAATGGAAAATATCCTATCACCAGAAGGTGATGGGTGAGAAAAGATCGTACTATTGTCAGTATCCTCCTTGTGTGTTCCAGATCCATCTGAGTTGGGCTTGAAAGTCGACAAAGATTGAGGTGAGCGAGCCTCAATGACATAAGCTTGAAGTAGTTCTCGCTGACGTTTGGTCAGGGACCTGGCAATCAATCGACATGAATAGATACATCATCTGAATCAGAGACTGCTCAGGCAGCAGTGTCGTAGATTTGAGCATAGACAGATGGAACACTCCGTCCCCTCAGGACCATCTCTTCTCCTGGTTGATTCCAACCGGAACTCGAAGGTTGTCAGGTTTCAACCGCCAAGATTTGTCGAGTCGATGCTAGGGGACTCACGATCGATAGTTTAGGTGGCGTACACCAAAAAGAATGAATCGAGATTTTTGTCTGCTCATCTCTGACCTCGTGTTGTAGATGTTCCTCCTCCCATTCAATAACGCCCCGACAGCAGAAGACATCCCAATCCGATTTATTCTCATGTCCACTACACAGGTGCCAATGATCGCTGATGCACGTCTTTCTAGGTGGTGCTGCTAGATGTCGACTAGAAGAGGACGAAGTCGCTGGGGATAATGTACGTGCTGTATCATCATTGAGGATCGTTATGGGACTAGCAGTTGCGCTAGTGGTATTTATTGCAGTAGTGGAATCAGTCTTCACCAATGAGTTGGCAGCAGCGGCATCGGCGACAGGAGTAGTGGGGGTTGGTATCAACGATGGTAGAGGCGGGATGAGTGATGATGATAGAAAGAGAAAGCTCCTTAGAGTTCGGAACCATTTCATCTGCCAAATCAAGGAGAAAAGGGAGAGAATGTGTTTTGAGTTCATCATTACTGTTTCACTACAAACATCTAGGGGGTACAAATTTGAAATTAAGGCCCGGAATCTCGGCATTGAGCACTCTGGGATATAGTTACTCAGATTTCCCTCGATTGCCTACGGGAATTCCTCCAGCAGGCTTGTAAAATTCTTGGCAGCTATTGATATCAGCAGCTCATCCTCCGGTCTCGTCGTCTGGGCTTATACTACAAAAACTTTCCATTTCCTGCCACCCACACAGTGTTTGCATCTCCGGCGTACGCTTTTCAGTTATGTGGTATCCCACCCGGCTGTTACTCTCGTTAAATCATTGGCCTACGAGTATGTCCTTTCCATTGCTTGTCTGCATTTCCCTGGACCCCTTTGAGTAAAATTAGAGTGCATACAGCACTTTCACAGGGAACAGAGATTGTCTACTTTTACCATGAATATGGCAGATTTTTCCTAATCGTAGTCCTGACCCCAGGCTGCTTTTATCCTGTCTGTCGGATACCCTGACACAGTATCTGACGTAGGCACTCAAATGAACTGCCCTGGGAAGGAACGACAACTATGCTTTGGGGTGGGATAAACTGTGGAGCCGACCATAAGGAAAACAACCAGCACAAAAGTTCGTGGGTGTCTGTTCCCTTCGTCTTAAACGCCAATCATATGTCTACACCAAGACCGGGACCAGAGTACACTTCTATCGCGCCTCTTCTGCAAAGTGGAACAAAGTCTCCGCCGTAATTTTGAACGAGGATATCAGAATCTTGTTCTCACCCGGAATAATCTCACAGTTTGAGGGATTAGTATGACTCTAGATTATCTTGTTCTCACCCGGAATAATCTTGCCGTTGGGGGTCATTATGACCCTAGACTATCTCGTTACAAAGATCCAACACACAACGTATAAATAGCTGATCTTCCGGAGGTTTTTTTTGTTCAGCCCCCCATCCTACTTTGGATCAGGTTAGCCTGCTTTCCTTTCTTTCGTTGTATGAATTTGAACTCACCCAGTTTCTCAGGCTACTCTAAAAGCTACCAACCAATCAAAATGCAACTCAAGGTCGCCTTCCTCACCAGCGGTCTCCTTGTCGCTACCCCGGCGCTGGCAATCGAAGTGAAGGCTTGGGCCGGTGCAGAATGCACCGGCGATGTCTTCGCTGACGAGGGTAACGGGGTAACTGGAACTTGCTATACCCTCTGCAGCAATTCTGCGAAATCATTTAGTTACTCTGGTGTTCCCAGCCAGGCCCAGTTCTTCGAGAGCGGGGGTGCACACGATAGCTGCACTAATGGTGCAACTCTTGTCACCGGTGGCGGCTCTGGATGTGCCACCGCGCCTGATGGGCAAGTCCTCTGATCCTGCGATTAATGATCAAGCGGTGAGCTGATGACGTATGGGTGTAGGTTCAACTTCGAGAGCGTCGTGTTCTTTTAAATTTCCAGCTCAAACAGGTCAAGATAGCCACTGGATATCCTGAGTCCTGACAAAGTGACACGCATTGGATTCAGCTATTGAATTGTAACCTTTGTCTAAATTAAAGGAAATATATGTTTTCTGAACCTATATGAGTGACATTGTTGGCACTGGGCAAGGTATTGAATTACAGGAGAAAAGTGCAACAACAAGTGAAAGTAATCATTGGTAGTAGACACAATATGAAACAAGGAGCTACTTCATGTGATTGTTGTGCACATTTTCTGCTTTTTCTCTCCTTGAATATATCAAGCCTGAGAATAGGATGGGGTTGGCTTCAACAATTAGTTGTGCCCTCCACTGTGCTGGCCCCCAATTTGACTGGTGGATAATCAGAGAATAGAAAAGAAGTCTGACTGAATTATGATAGTAGCTTAGAGACAGCAAAATTGTTCTGTGTAGAATAAACAGTCCAGTAGTAGTAATTGTCAGGGATGTGGAGCAAAGTAGAGTTAGCTAATAGTGTAGCTCCGAGATAGCATAGATAAAGGAGTAGGAGTACTAGCTAATGAGAGGAATGAAGTATATATATACTCTGAGATATATTAACCAAGGAGCAGGAGTTTGGAGATTACAGTGTTGGAACAATCTTGGCTTCAACATATGTATTGCACCCTGATCCCCTATCACAATTGATTGTTGATTTTGGAGGTAAGGAGACATCATCAGATACTGAGCAAGAGATCCAAAGTCTGAGTTGAAAAGTATATAGGAAAAAGAGAAAGAATATGGAAGGGCAACCAGAATGGAGTGATCCAGAAGAAACCTCAGTTTATAAGTAGGGTCTAGAGTTACAACTCATCTCTAGAAGAAACCTTAGAGAATAGAATGAGGCTCCTGGAGGAAAATCTATATTATATATATCAGTTCCCTAGTTACAGATGTCTCAGCTGTCAGGGATAGGAGTTCAGGAGGAGGTAGCTAATTAAACCTGGAGTAATAGTTTAATTAGCTGTCAGAGTTACTCTAGCTTATTGTTACTGGTATGTTAAGAGTGGACTTTGGTGCAGTCCTCTTATATTTGTCATGATTTTGACACCAAGTACAGCCACCCACCTTTATACTGTCATGGCTGACATAATCATTCCATGGATTATAATTATAAGTAGAATTATGAGTATTAATTCCCTAGCTTGTTCTCAACCTAGTATCCAGATAATCTCCATAACAGAATTCTCTCTTCTAAAATTCATCAGTTCTTCTTTTGGAGTAAAGCTTGGCCTTGAGAGTATCAAAGCTGGAATTAATTAACACTGGTACATCTAGGCTTGACAACATTCACCCCCCTTTCAGAATTGCTATGTCTTAAAGCAATAGGTCCAAATCGGAAGATAGCATCAAAATCTATTCTATAGATATGTCTCAGGGCTGTCAGATACTTGTGGTGGAACTTCACTACTAAGTTGGATACTGAAACATTGGAAACAGATTCCCAAAAGTTGTGCTCTCTGCTATATCTCTTCTACTTGACCAGGAATTGAAACCTTCTCTAGTATCAATGACTGTTGAGTATCTTTTCTACTTTCTACTCTTCCTCTTCATTTACTATAACTGGTGGAGGTAGTGTCATACTAGGCAGTCTTTTTAGGCAATATTCATGATATTTGTCACAAAACTATACTATAATTCAGCTCAAAAAGTGAGTTTAACTCCCCAAATATAACTATTAGATATCCAGTCATGGACTTATGTATACCACTTGAGTAGCAGAGTAATAGCTGTGACCACCACTATCTAAACCTCATAGGAGTAGCCTAGAGAAATTTATAATATATCTATAACAGAACTCTCCTCTAGAAGTGCTCTCAAGAGCAAACAGAACCTTAAGGTGCTTACTTTCTATTAGAATGATGTCATGTCTCAGCAACCATTAACCCTTAGAAAGAGTAAGGTTAGTATTAGATCAGGGTCATCATTCTTGATGGCTACCTATAAATAGAATTGGAAAGGATGACCTCTTGAGAGGATATTGCAGATATACTAAAAGAAGATTTGGAGAAAAGAAGTATGATTATGGAAGTAGGAAGAGTAGAAGTATGGACAAGAGAAGTTGATTGAAGAGGTAGAAGAGGAGGTAGATAAAGACATTGTGCTTGAGAGCAGTCAGACTCATATCTAACTCTGCTCTTCATGGACCACCAAGAGGCTCATAGTAGTTATACAAACTAGAGAAAGATACTAGGAACAGGACTAGGGAGATGGGAAGGGATGGCTATGTGATTGGATAAGACTTTTTCTTATTATTCTACTCTTACCATCTTTGGGAATTTAGAGGTTTTCTTTTATTCTTTTCTTTTGTTGTATCTGTGATTTGTAATCCTAATAAAATACTCTAGTAGCATAGAGTGGCACAATATGAATTACCCCTACTATCTCACCCTCTGTTGCTCTAGAGCTAAAAGGCTACTTAAAGTGATTTGAGATTTATTTCTGCTTTTCTTTCTTTGTAAACTCTATAAAACTTCCCTTGAGGGATACTTGACTTTGAGAAAGACTTGGACATTTACTTGACTAGGAGTTTAACCACTCGCTATGTGTTTTTGGAATAGGTTTCCAACTGTATGGTCAGTTGAAGTAGAGCCTACACAAGGGCATAGGAGTTCTAGGCAGTATTGCTGTATCAACAGCAAGCTAGGCTACTAGACTAGACTGAGAAGAGTAGTGTTATAGTACAAGATGAATATGTGTATGCCTTTAAGATCCAAAATTGGTAAGAGTGCTCTTAAGAGGATACTAAAAACATTTTATCTTCTAGTTTTCTATTGGTTCCTCTTGTATTGATCTTTATAAGCTCTTTATTATTTGATTTACCTCTCCAGTGCCTACTTGATTGCATACAACTGTGATATAGCTTGGAGATTTTACCTCTCTGACCTGACCTATTTATCCTTGTTATTATATTTTCCCATCAGTGTGAAGTACAGTCTCTGTCCTAAAATTGGGTTAGTCAGAGTGGTAGAGAGTTTCACTACATTGAACACAGGGTGGAGTCTCTTCATCATAAAAGATAGCTTTAGTCTATATGCCAGGGGTCCTACTTGTTATTCTACTATGAAAGGTCTGAGTCTCCAGTGTAACAGTTTGGTAGAGGGGCATATGGTCTTAATATGTGATGTGTCTAGGAATACTCTGTCTCTGGAGTTAAACACAGGGGTAGGGGTTCTCCTCTGGTTGTAGTAGTGGGCCATGTCTTCTTGTGCCTTTCAGATTATAGACTTTGCTTGTTCAATGGCTGCCCTTATCTGCTATATAAACTTGTTGATAGTTTCTAGTCCAGATGGTTATTGCCTTGGCTCAAAGTGTGAGGGTGACTGGAGTGGAGCTTCCAGGAGAATCCTCAGTCTATATATCACAAACTTCATTTAGACCATAACTCTGGGAATACTTGACCAATTTCAACAATCTAAATGGCCACTGAAAGCCCTTAAGAAGACCTTTCAAATGGTACCAAAAACATCTCAAGGCAATCAGTATTCACCAAGTTATCAGCAGATCAGCTGGTGATCACCAAGTCACCAAAGACTAAATTGCTGATATCTTGGGAACCACTTGACAAAATTGTTTGCTTCAACAACCATCATGAAGCTCTCTTCAATGCACTTCTTTTGGCCATAAATAGACCCCAAGGCAATAATATTCCATGGAGATACAAGGTCTTCAATGTTTATACATGACACTGATCTATTATCTATAGATTATTATCTGTTCTTGAATAGAACAAAGGACTGCTCTAATATGGTTATATTATCTCTATTTCAAGAGCAATATTACTTCTATATGTAGAACAATAGATAGTGATCATATAGTAGGCTGTTCTGGTACACAGACCACCACAATTATGTATTTAAGGACTGTATGTTTGAGAATAAACCTTAGACTTAACAACATCTTTTGCTGCTTGTCTAACTTTACTTTTTTAATCCTTTTGATTACCAAATCAGCAAATCACAAATCAGTAAGTGGTCATTTGTGATACTATAATTATACTCCAGAGTATGTTACAACTTAGCTTCCAAGAGAATCTTCAGAGAATAGAATAAAGCTCCTGGAAGGGTATTCTATACTATATATACAAGTCCCCCTAGCTATGGAACATCCTAAGGGTCAGGGTCAGGAATGCAGGAGTAGGCAACTAATTAAATGTTATGTAATTATTATTTAATTAGTGCAGGGTCACTTTGGTGGGCTACCACTAGTGCATCAGGAGTATGACTTAGTATAGTCCTCTTATAGATTTAGCTTCTTCAGCAGTGGTCCTCATTCTTTCTATGAACTTGTTAACAGTTTCCAGGCTAGAAGGGTGCTGTTATGGTTCAAATCCCATATGGGGGATCCTTCTGATGTCTAGTAGGAATAGAGACTGTTGGGTAGAGGAGTGGATGTGGTTGTTGTGCTGGAACTCTACCATTGGGAGAAGGTTATACCAGTCATCCTGTCATTTGTTTATGAAGACACAAAGGTATTGGTCCAGCTCCTGGTTGACATATTCCATTTATCTATTCATCTGTGGATGCCAGGTGGTAGAGGAGGCCAACCTTATTCCAAGAAGCCTGTAGAGTTCCTGAGTGAAGAGTACAACAAACTGTGGACTTCTGTCTGAGACTACTTGCCTAGGGATACCTTCCAAGGCCCAAACAGTGAACATCTCTGGATAGAGAAAAGTGATATCTTTATTATCAGAAGTCCCTGTACTATGGTCCAGTCTCTGTAAGAGTGTATCTGGCTTCCTCATGGAATGGCCAGGGCTGTAGCAACTTAGCCTGAGATAACTTAATCACACTCCAAGTCTGAGTTGACAAGGAGAACTCAATAGAGTCTCCATTAGATTCTGTATACTACTTATACAACTACTACATGGTCTGTGTACTACTTTCCTACATTCATTATGTGACATCATCATGTGACATGACCCTTGTAACATTTGTTATGTAACACTTTCCCATACTCTTTTCTTATAGTAAGTCCAAATGAAAAGAGAAAAGAAAAAGAAAAGAAAAGAAATATAAATAGTGACTTAGCCATTTTGCCAAGTTATGACAAGGGCAGTAGATAAGTGTGAAGTCAAAATGAGTCAAGTAGAGGGACCAATGGGCTTGACAATGGTTAAGTTTCTTGGCCATCATAAAGTACTCTAAGTTCTTGTAGTCAGTTTATATCTCCACCAGGTGCTTTGCTCCTTCTAGAAAGTGTCTCCACTCCTCCAGTACATGAATGATAGCCAACATCTTCTTATCATGGATCTCATAGTTCCATTCCACCAGGGATAGAGATTTGCTGTAGAACATAACAGGATGCCATTTTTTGTCTCTAGAGAGTTGTTGGGAGAGGACCACTCCAGTGGCAAAATCTGATCTATCAGCCTCAATACAGAAGGGCTCTAGATCTTGGGGGTAATACAAGAACTGGATCACTAGTGACTGCTGCTTTGAGTGCCTCAAAGGCTCCATGTTCTTTATTGTTCCAGAACCAGGGCATGTCAGACCTTGTAAGGTTGAAAAGAGGATAGTCTATTACAGAGAAATCACAGATGAACTAGTGGTAGAAGTTGGTGAACCCCAAGAAGGCTAGTATGTTGGTTTAATTTTCCAGAGTGGGCCACTCTTGGACTCTAGATACCTTGACAGGATCTATAGACACTTTGTTCTCTGAGATTATCAGGCCTAGATACTTGATCCTCATCTTCTGGAACTTGTACTTCTCTGGGCAGAGAAACAGCTTATGCTCAGTGAGAATCTCTAATACTCTCCAGACAGCCCAAGTATGCTCCTCTACTATTCTAGTGAAGATGAGAATGTTATCCAAGTACATGGCCATGATCCCTTCCACAATTAAATCCCAGAAGATATTGTTTATCATGGTCTGAAAGGTAGCTAGACTGTTAGTCATCCCAAAGAACATTACTAGAGGCTCAAAGAGTCTGCAGTTTGTCTAGAAAATAGCCTTCCATTTATCTCCAGGTTTGATACACATATTGTTGAATTCCTAGTGGACATCTAGCTTGGTGAAATACTTAGCTCCATAGAGCTGGGAGACAAGCTTGGAGATGAGGGGAAGTAAATACCAATTTTTGACCATTATAGAGTTCAGAGTGCAATAGTCTTGTACCAACCAGAGGGAACCATCCTTTTTTTTGATAAAGAAAACCGGAGTGACCATGGGTAACTTAGAAGGGCAGATACAACTAGTATGCAGGTTTTCTTCCAGGAATGCATCTAGCTTAGTTTTCTCTACTGGGGACAAAGGATATACCTTTGACAACTTGGGTTCTGACCCTGGAATTAACTCAATAGTGTGGTTCCAATGGTGATGCTCCAGAAGGACATTGAAGCTGTCTTTGGTGAAGATGGTTTCAAACCCTTGAATATACTCCAGTAGGTTGGTGGTGGAGTTTTGGCTCTCTGTGCTATGTCAGGCTTCTTCTACCAGGTGCTGGAAGTTGGTAGTAGTAGCTCAGAGGTCAGCAGCTGTAGGTTCTGGAAGTATTCACATTATGAACAAGCAGTCTCTAGGTTCCCAGTTTCTACTATCAGTGCTAGAAGGAGAGAGCTTATCTATGTCATCTTCTAGGAGTAAGGGAGGAGGTCTGCCTCTGTACAAATTGGAGATGCAGAGCTCTACTTTCCTCTACCAGTTCTGTTCCTTGTATAGAGCACGACCACCTTTACAGTATGGAGGGCAGCATGTCATTTCAACCTTACCAGTTTCCCAGTTAATCTTTGGATTATGGTCCTTCAGCTAGTTGTACCCCAAGATTAGATCTTGCTTTCCAAGGCCCAAGATAGCAAGTAGTACCCTCTCTGAGTGGCTGCTATACCACAAGAGAATGTCTACCACTTTAGAGATTTCATCCACTTCATTTGGGGAGCCGTCTACATTGAAGACAGGGATAGAGTACAAGATTGTCCAGGTGTTAAGTCCCTTGGAGCAGATAAAGCCTTGGTCTATAAAACTTTCTATAGCTCTGCTGTCTAGGAGAGCCTCCATGGAGTGGAGCTCACCTGTATCTATGGTACTCAGTTCTACAGTGAGTTGCAGGGAGGTTCTATGTGCATCCAATGCACTAGCAAAAAGCTAGATAGACAGTCTTTTTTCCCACTTTGGTCTCTGAGGAGAAGGATTGTACTTAGGGATAGAGGAAGGAGGTATATCTATAGGTTCACTGTTATCTGTATTAGTCTCTATTTTGAGTACAGTAAATCTATTTACTAGCAGCCAGGGTACATTTGTCACCAGTCGCATTCTACAAAATCCTTGTCTTTTCTGACTTCTTGGGCCTTCACTTCTTGTATATTGTGCATTGCCAAGAGGTCCTCCATGAGTTCCTTATGTTGTTCAGATGATAGCTGTCTTATATCAAGGCAATGGGGGTAGTTCTTGACTAGGTGATTCATATCCCTATACCAGTAGCATTCTCACAGAGGTAAGGGTTTTGGTCTTCTGGCAGCACCTATGTCCATAAGGACATCTATGGAAGAAGAAAGGGGTGTTGGCTTTAGAATTGAAGGGGAAGTAACAACTGGGGGGTCCAGACCACTGAGAGGGGAGAGGGCCATGACAGAGAAGCTCTAACTAGGACAGAGGGGGTATGTCACAAACTTTATTTGGACCATAACTCCAGGAATACTTGACCAATTTCAACAATCTAAATGTCCACCAAAAGCCCTTAAGAAGACCTTTCAAATGGTACAAAAAACATTTCAAAGTAATCAGTATTCACCGAGTTATCAGCAGATCAGTCAGTGATCACCAAGTCACCAGACACTAAATCACTGATATCTCAGGAACTGCTTAACATAATTGTTTGCTTCAATGACTATTGTGAAGCTCTCTTCAATGCACCTCTTTCAGTTATAAATAGATCCCAAGGCGATAAGATCCCATAGAGATACAAGATCCTCAATGTTTGTATATGACAACTGATCTTTATCCATAGATTATCATCTGTCCTTGAATAGAACAAAGGACTGCCCTAAGATAGTTAGATTATCTCTATTTCAAGAACAATAGCACTTCTATATGTAGAACAATAGATAGTGATCATGTGGTAGGCTGTTCTGGTACACAGACCACTACAATCATGTATTTAAGAACTGTATGTTTGAGGATAAACCTCAGACTTAACAACATCTTTTGCTGCTTGTCTAACTTCACTTTTTTGAACACTTTGATTATCAAATCAAGCAATCACAAATCAGTAAGTGGCCATTTGTGATAGTA
>Ga0153973_100007_pt1 | contig 35429 bp, 43 predicted proteins | sample TSGA057MetaG_FD_104700 | JGI IMG/M metagenome (GOLD analysis project Ga0153973, IMG submission 104700) | Attine ant fungus gardens microbial communities from Georgia, USA - TSGA057 MetaG | ecosystem: Host-associated > Fungi > Mycelium > Unclassified | place: USA: Georgia, Yuchi Wildlife... | reverse complement strand
GTCTTGTCTGACCCTGACCACCAAGGATGAGATCAGTATTCCAGATTTGCCCTGCAGCAGAAATAGATAGGCCTGATACGTTGACGATGGATGGGGCTTCCCAGCGGCAGTTGTGGTGAAATTCGACGATGTTAGTATTGTACGCTAGGGTTTCATTGGATTTACCACGGGGCGGTGGTAAAGACATCAGTGTGTTTGCGGGAAGCTTGAACCCAAATGGGGTAAGTTCAATTCTTTCTTGTCTGACGATGAGATTGGCACGTCCTGAGAAGGTAACAAGTTGCTGGGCGTTGCCATTGTTTATTTGGGAGACTTGTCTAGCAACCTGAACAACAGTCGGAACGGCGATCGCCGTAACACTAATTGTCCCAGGTGCAAGGTGAACAAGCACCATAAGGGCCAGTGAGGCTAGGAAAGCAAACCTGAATGTGCTGCTGGCATGCTTTGAAAGACAATGTGAGGTACGCTCGAGCCATCCGGAGTTGATAGTTGACACTATGTCAGTGGTCCCAGGAACCATATGTTCCAATTGAACAGACCACTCTCGACTGAAAGCATCAACGGTGATGTTTCCACCAGCAGAAACTGCCAGACTATGCCACACGACGAAGATGACAGTGAAGCCACCTTTAATTTTCGAGTCGCTGAGTCCGAACGTGAGGGATAATGGTCTGGTTAAGCACACGGAGGCTAAAGCAATGAAACCGGCTTCAATCAAGCAAAATAAGAAGAGATGGATGCGAAAATTGACTATAATGTTGTTGCCTCCGACGAGACGTGGTTCAGGTGTGGTGCTGCGTGAATCGTGTTCTTCGTCATTGCTTGTGAGATTTTCCAGTTCAATGAGTCGCAATTCAGATGTTGAGATATGGTTCATAATGAGGGTAACCTGTGGCAACAACGGGAAAGTCGAAGGTCAAGGTTAAATAGTCCTTGTGTGAAGATACCATCAGAGAGATCAGTGCTTCGGCAGTGCTTAGAGCATCGCAGTACCAGGGGCCACGACAACCAAACTCAAAAGGTAGTCTCTTCTGAGACTATCCTGTGACTCCCAGAACCAACCAGCAGTTGAAGACACTCGGCTAGACACATAGCTTGGTGTTTTTTTTTATAAAAAGAAGCACACTGTCAAGTCGCTGTCAAGTCGCTGTCAAGTCGCTGTCAAGTCGCTGTCAAGTAGCTGTCAAGTAACTCAACTCAGTCTGAACTGAAATGTATTAATGTGCCTCAGCTAGATACATCGGTGTAATGTGTGCATATGTAGAAATAAACAATTCACCTCGGTCTGATGAACACAGAACTAAGGGACAGAAAAATTGTACCAAGGGAGAAAAAACTGCTTAGTAAGAATCTGAAGTGATGGATAGAATGAGAAGAGATAATCAGTAATAAGGGAAGCACAGAATGAGAATGTGAGATCAACCATTTCACAGCAGACAATCAGCTGTCCACTTGCCAGCCATGTGATGCTGTTCACTGATCTGTCACTTGGCTTTTTATAACAAGTGGCAGGGACCTAGAGTAATAATAAACACTCAAAATTGTGGAATGAGACTCTAGATGTATTAAGAATTACCTAGAGTGATGATAAATACTGTAGGTGTACTGAGTGACAAATTCTAGTCTATAGTATAGAAGATTCTCACCTCAGAATCATGGAATGAAACTGAGGTACTGCTATGAGATGGTTCCTAAAAAAGAAACTATTTCCCATACATTCATTAATCTAATAGGAAATATCCAGGAATATAACATGGGAAAGATATAAATAGGTAGAAAAGATTATGTAGGATATATGTAGTTATTAGTAAGGGTCATGTGATCATGGGAGACAGGCACACAGACCAACAGATATTTGTATAAGTAGCTAGGGCAATCCAACAGAGAACTCTATTGAGTTCTTTCTGAACAACCATCTTGGTTAAGCTCTAAGTCCTCACAACTGTATGCTAACACAAGAACTCAATACCTATTGTCAACCCTGCACCTTGTAGCCTTGATACTCTCTATTTTACTTACTTTCTCATTATCCTTGCTAGTGAGTATAGCACTCACAAGTATCTTGGATAGTAGGCCCTAGCTATAAAGGGGACTTTACTGTTAGTTAGGAACAGTGAATAGAAGGCCTGGACAAAACTTATGTTCCTGCCTGATCTCTATATCAAGTGGGCTTGTATATAGTTTTTTTGCTATCAGCTCTGTGCTACTGGTCTATTGTAGTCAGTCTACATAGGGGAACAACAGTAACCTCTTAAAGGCTTGTCTAGCTTAGAGATTCTCTTCTTAGAGATAATATTGTTTTACTCTTCTAGTCAATAACTAGTCATAAGTTCAGACAAAAAAGACCACTCTTCCTCATATGAGGAAATATTATTATTATCATCATCATCATTACCACTATCACCATTGCCAGTCAGTATATTCTGCCAACAACCCATAGAGCAATCCACTGCTCCTACACTTTCTCCTTTTACTTGGGAAGAGCAACTTCTTACCTTAATCACCAGCCTGCAGCAGCAGGTGGCTACTCTATTACAACAAAGTAGATGTAAGGGAACTCTACTAACACCCTCCCTGAGATACCAGACTTACAGCCCAGAGTGACCCTATACTTAATTAAATATTACTATATAATATTTAATTTCCTTTAGCTTAATTTGGAGACTCCTGACCCTGACTGACAGGACTATAGGATCAGGGACACTCCAGCAGTAGGAATATATATATTGTAAAAGTACACTCCAGGAGCCTTATCCTAATCTCTAAGAATTCTCCTAGAGGTGAGTTATAATATGATTAGGAGTATAATATTACTAAGGATTCTCCTAGAGTCCACTCTACTCTGGTCACTCTTATAGTAGAGGAGCAAGAGTATTAGTACAAGGTCATGAAAACTTAAGGCTCAACCTAGGTAGTTGTTTAGGAAGAACTCAATAGAGTTCCTCATTGGATTCCCCTAGGTACTTATACAAATATTGGATAGTCTGTGCACCTATCTCCCATGATCACATGACCCTTACTAATAACTATACATATCTTACATAATCTTTCCTATGCTATTTATATCTTTCCCATATTGTATTCTTGAATGTTTTCTATTAAGTTGATGAATATATGAGAAATAGTTTCCTTTTTGGGAGTCATCTTATAACAAAGAGTGAAGATAGCAAAATCTCTTCTGTTTAGTAGAAAAATAGAGGAAGTGAACATATTTATCAATATGGCTTGTCTGTATCTGAGTATAAAAATGACGGAAGAGTTGGAGTTGACAAAGATGGCCTGGATGCTATCTTATATGCAAGAAGGAGTAGTAGAGGCTTGGAAGAATAATTTGTTGGATGAATTGTCAAAGAGAAAATCAGAAGTAGAGACAGTGGAAGAATTGTTTAGTAAAATGAGAAATAAGTTTGGGGAAACAGTGGAGGAAGAAAGAAAAGTAGAACAGTTGAGGACAATAGAACAGGAAGGAAAGACATATGATAAATATGTCCAAGAGTTTAAGAAAATCACAAGAGGGAATGGATATGAGGAGCAACCCCTTATAGAGGAATTCAAAAGGAAGTTAAGTGGGGGGATCAGAAGGAAGTTAGCAGAGACAGAGCTCTCCCTGTATGATAGAGGAATAGCAAAAAAGAGTAGTAAGGTCCCTGTATGATAGAGGAATAGCAAAAAAGAGTAGTAAGGTTGGATAAAAATCAAAGGTAGAGTAGAGCAGAAGAAAAAATGTTAGGGAGAAACACAACATATCCATTAGGAAATGTACAGCAAAGGGGAGGATTTGGTAGAGGGCTATATGGAGAAAGGGAAGATCAGATTATGTGGAGAACAGAGGATCAATATAGGAGAGAATATTAAAATAGAAAAGGACAGCTGGGGTCAACAAGGGACCCCAACATAGTGGATATTGATAGAGGAAGAGAAGGAGATAGGACATGCTTTGTATGTGGAAAATGGGGTTATATGGCCAAAAATTGTTGGTAGAGAAAGGAAAGAAAGAGAAGAATAGTGTCACAAACTTTATTTAGACCATAACTTTAGAAATACTCAACTAATTTCAACAATCTAAATGGCCACAAAAAGCCCTTAAGAAGACCTTTTAAATGATACCAAAAACATCTCAAGGAGATCAGTATTCACCATGTTATCAGCAGATCAATCAGCAATCACTAAGTCACCAAATACTAAATTGCTGATATCTCAGGAACTGCTTGACATAATTGTTCACTTCAATGACCATTGTGAAGCTCTCTTCACTGTGCTTCTTTCAGCTATAAATAGACCCAGAGGCAATAAGATCCCATGGAGATACAAGGTCCTCAATGTTTGTACATGACACTGATTTTTACCCATAGATTATCATCTGTCCTTGAATAGAACAAAGAACTGCTCTAAGATGATTAGGTTATCTCTATTTCAAGAACAATAGCACTCCTATATGTAGAACAATAGGTAGTGATCATGTGGTAGACTGTCCTGGTGCACAGACCACCACAATTATGTATTTAAGAACTGTATGTCTAAGGATAAACCTCAAACTTAACAACATCTTCTGCTGCTTGTCTAACTTTGCTTTTTTGAGCACTTTGATTATCAAATCAACCAATTACAAATCAGTAAGTGGCCATTTGTGATACTTACTTGCCTTTTCTCCTGCATTTCTTGCTTTCTCTTTCCACATATTGGTGGACACCATGTCATTTTGACCTCTTCTTTTTTCCAGTCTATCTCTGGGTTATGAGCTGCTAGCTAGGGTATACCCAATATTACTTCTGTTTTCCCCAGATTATACACATCTATTCATGCTCTCTCAACATGTCCTTTAAAGAACATGTTGCACTCCATCTGGTGAGTGATTGCTCCCCCAATATTTACTGTTCCATCTACATTCCTTACTAGCAAGGGTGTTTTTAACTTCTCTAGTTTAAATCTCTTCTCTTTTGTGAACTTGGTATCCATGAACAGGCCTGCTGCCCCACTGTCTAACAGTGTCTTTACTGCTACTCCTTTGTAGTTCTCCAGCTTTTCTAACCCTATTTTTATCTATACTTCTCTTAGCAGTTGTATTATATGCCATACACCTCTTGCTCCCTTAGTATTGCTATGACAATTCAATTTATTTCCTAGTTTTTCTGGGCACAATATACTGTACAAATTATTGAAGACCAGTCAGGAACTTACTGTCCTTTACTTTCTTTTGCTGACTCTTGTGGCATTTCTGCTACCCTCCTCTCTCTTTCCTTTCTCTACCAACAATTTTTGGCTATATAGCCCTACTTTCCACATATAAAGCATGTCCTATCTCTCCCTCTTCCTCTATCAACATCCATTGTGTTAGGGTCCCTTACTAGTCCTGGCTGTCCTCCTCTATTCTGATGTCCTCCTTTATATTGGCCTCTAGTTCTCCACACAATCTAGCCTCCCCTTTCTCCATATGATCCCCCACCAAATCCTTCTCTTTGCTACACATTTCCTGATAGACATGCCATGTTCCTTTCCAATATCCTTTCTTTTGCCCTATTCTACCTCTGATTTCTATTCAACCTTACTACTCTCTTCTACCACTTCTCTATTATATAGGGAGGACTCTACCTCCGCTAACTTCCTCCTGATCCCCCACTTAACTCTCTTTTGAACTCCTCTATAAGAGGTTACCTCTTATATCCACTTCCTCTTGCAACCTTTTTAAACTCTTGGACATACTTATCACATATTCTTCCTTCCTGTTCTATTGTCCTCAACTACTCTACTTTTCTTTCTTTTTTTACCATTTCTCCAAACTCGTTTTTCATTTTACTAAACAATTCTTTTACTGTTTCCATCTCTGATTCCTCTTTTGATAATTTATCCAATAGATTATCTTTCTAAGCTTTTGCCACTCCTCCCTGTATATAAGACAGCACCCAAGTCATCTTTGTTGACTTCAATTCTCCCATCATCTTCATCCTCAGATACAGATAGGCCATGTTAACAAACATGCTTACTTCTTCCATTCTCCCACTAAACAGAGGAGGTTTTGTTATCTCTACTCTTGCTCTTCTATTCTGTTGTAATAGGGTAGCCACCTGCTACTGTAGGCCAGCAATTAAGATAAGAAGTTGCTCCTCCTGAGTAAGAGGAGGAGGTGTAAGAGCAGCAGGTTGCTCTATAGGTTGTTGTTGCTATTGCCAAGACATATATGGTGGTAGTGATAGTAGTGATGATAGTGATGGTGATGCTTTCTTGTATGAGGAAGAGTGGTCTTCTTTGTCTGAGCTTATGACTAGCTACTAACTAGAAGGGTGAAATGATATTATCCCTAAAAAGAGAATCTCTAAGCTAGATGGGCCTTTAAGAAGTTACTATCGTTCCCCTGTGTAGACTGATCACAATGGACCAGTAGTATGGAGCTGATAGTGAAAGACTAGATATGAGTCCACTCGATATGGAGGTCAGGTCTTAGGTAGAAACACAAGCTTTGTCCAGGTCTTCTACCTACTGTCTCTAACTAACAGTGAAGTCCCCTTTATAGCTAGGGCCTGCTATCCAAGATGCTTGTGAGTGCTGTTGTGAGGCCTGACTTCTCCTAGCTCAAAGACTTCCAGATATTAATCTTGCTGCCTTCCAATGAGCTATGCCAAGTTACCCAGATAAGTAGACTTTTCAATAAATAGATGGATTAGATACCAGATAAGAACAAACTAAGAGATTAAAGTAACTCTAGCTATTAAATACTAATTGCTGGTAAATAATTAGTAAATGAATTATATCAGCAGCTAGCTAGTGACTAATTCCTGTCAGGGCTATGACAGTACCCCTTCTTTAAGGCTACACCCTTATGGCCTTTTAGTACTGTGGTTTGCTAATCCCAAGTACAAAAGAAGAGAAAAAAAATTTCAAGTCTACATAGTATCTGAGTGGTGAGAATAAGAGGGCATTAGGCAGAAGTAGAGGTCTAGATCTGGTTTCTCAGGGTAATGTGAGTGGAAATTCCATATTAGTTCTTGAGCATGTGTTAATTCTGCTGTGCTTAGCTAGAAGAACTCATCATCTGTGCCCTCATATCCTGCCCATTGGATATAGTAGATCAGGGAAATATTGTGTTATTTGTCTAGTTTTGCATTCAGTACCTGGTTAATCTCAAATTCTAGGTTTTCTTCCACCTCAACTGGTGGGGGTAGTGGGTTGACTCAGTTTGGGATGCTGCTCAACTTCACTGGTTCTAACTGTGAAATATAGAAGACTGGGTGTATGGTATGTAGATAGTCTGGTAGTTTGATTTGATATGATTACTTGCCTAGTTTTTCTGTGACTATAAAAGGACCTAGATATCTTTCTGACAATTTCCTGGATGGCCAAGTTGATCTGATCAATTGCACTAGAACAAAAACAGCTTCTCCTACATTAATAATTGGGGGTTTCTCTCTGCATCTGTCTGCTGATACTTGGTAATAGCTCTGGGCCTTCTCCAGAGATTCTTTGAGTTTGTGATATATCAATTCCAGTTTGTTCATGTATTTGTTTGCTGCTGTTGAAGAGAGTTCCTTTGTCTTCTGGATCTGTAATCTTGGGTAGAAACCTTTGTTTACAAAGAATGGTGACACCCCTGTTAAAGACAAGGATATGTTGTTGTATGTAAATTTGGCTAATGGTAGTAATTGTGCCTAGTCGTTTTGTTGATAATTGCAGTAGTGACAAAGATATTGTTCTAGCATTTGGTTTGTTTGTTCTGCTTGGCCATTTGCCTCAGGATAGTAACCTGAGATATAGTATAGTCTGATGTTTAATGATGATGCCAAGGATTTGAAGAATTTGAACACAAACTCTAAACCTTGATCTGAAGTTATGTGGGACAGTACTCTGTACTTAGTGAATATGTAGTTGATGAATAGTTCAGTCAGTTGTGAGGAGTCTATTAATTGCTGGGTGGGAATGAATACAGCTTGTTTAGTGAGCTGATCTACAATAACCAGAATGTCTGTATAACCCTGCGATTCAGATAGTTGCTCAATAAAGTCCATAGATATAGACTTCCAAGGCTGTGGTTGGATTGGTAGTTGGTTTAGCTTTCCATAGAGTCTATATCTCTAGGGTTTATTGCACTTGCAGACATTGTAGGAAGCTATATAATCCTTAATGAACCTCCTGAGGTTGGGCCAGATATAGTGCTGGTGTACTGCCAGGAAAGTCTTGCTCTGGTCTAGATGTTCTGACAGTAAGTGGTCATGTTTTGCTTTTAGTATTTGCAATCAGAGATCATTGATGTCTGGAACATAGATCTGTTCTCAATGATGAACTAGTCCACTTTTATCTATTTTCTAGTTTGGATCCTCTGGGGGAGTGTAATAGTCACAAACCTTGCTACTACTGGATCCAATGGCCATGCCCTCAAGATGTCACTATATAGTGACTCCAAGTTGAGAGTGTGACTAGGTTGTAGGGGTGCTGCTGTCAGTTGTTTAGTATCTTTCTCCTTTCTCAATTAGGCAATTGTAAATATAGGTCTCACATTCACCTCCTGACTTGGTAGCTGCAAGGGGTTCAGGTCCCATCTATTTGGATAGATGTCGTTACATCTTGTCAGTGCATCTGGTTTTGTGCCTAGTCATCCCAGGTAGAATCTAATGGTCATATTGAACTGGGAGAGGAATTCAGACCATCAAGCCTGTTGTCTGGAGAGGGGCTTTGTAATATAGAAATACTGGAGGTTTTTATGGTCTGTGAAGACCTCCACCAGTTTGGCCATCCCTTTAAGGTAATATCTCCATTTCTTAAAAGTATTGAAGATTGCTAATAGCTCTTTGTCATGTACACTATAGTTGAGTTCTGCTAGGTTGAAGGTTCTGGAATAAAAGGCAATCAGGTGTAATTCTTCTTCTATAAATGTTGAGATGATAGCAGCCAGGACTATGTCTAAGGTGTCTGTCTCTATGATGATTTGGCTTTTAGGGTCCTAGTGCATTAGTACTGGCACAGTCATAAAAGCAGTCTTAAGTTCCTCAAAGGTATTTTGGCAAACTACATTCCAATTCCATGGGTTATCCTTGTGAGTCAGGTGAGTCAAGGGTACTGTTGATGGGGAGAATAAATGACAAGGGTGAGCAGAACAGGTCAGAGAGACAAAATCTCCAAGCTGTGTCACAGTTGTGCATGATTGAGTAGACACTAGGAAGGTAAATCAAATAATAGAGAGCTTACAAAGGTTGCTATAAAAAGAGCCAATGAAAACCTAGAAGATGAAATGTTTTTAATATCTGCTCAAGAACAAGCTCCAGTTGATTGTGGATCTTAAAGGTGTATGTTTGTCTTGTACTGTGACACTACCCTTCTCAAGCTAGTCTAGTAGCCTGGCTTACCATTGATACAGCAGTACTGCCTAGAACTCCCATGTCCTTGTGTAAGCTCTACTTCAACTGACTGTACAGTTGGAAATCTACTCCAAAAACATGTAGTGAGTGGTTAAACTCCTAGTCAAGTGAATGCCCAAGTTCTCCTTGAAGTGAGATATGTTCCTCAAGGGAAGTTTTATAGAGTTTTATAAAGAAACAAACAGGAAACTTAGTCACTCAGAAATAGCAGTGGAGCTCTAGAGTGACAGAGGAAGGGAGATAATGGGGGTAAGTTGTTGTTAGACCTCTCTGTACTCCTAGAGTATATATTAGAATTACAAATCATAGAATCAACAGTTAAGAAAACCAAAGAAACATTCCAATATCCCATTATAGTAGGGAGTGGAATGATAAAGCAGGGTCTCTTTCCAATCATACAGCCAGTACTCTCCATCCCTTCTAACCCTCCTACCTAGTCTTCTCTTAGAGCTTTCCATTGAATCTGGCCTTTGAACATGGCTTAAGGAGCCTCAAAGTCAGCATGGGTAATCTACTCTTGAGATCGACGTTTTCATCAATCTCTCCAATTCCAACTTTCTTGACCCCTCTCTGTTGTTCTTCCATACTTCTAACCTTTCTCCACTACTCTTGGATAGTCCTTCCTTCCCAGATACCCTAACAATGTTGCCCTTAAGAGGATAGCTTGTAATATGTCTAATTATAGAGGATATCAAAAATGATTGCCAAGATCTAATAGTAACACTAAAGCCTAAACCATCAAATACAATGGCCACCAAATCATGACATTATTCTATCTGAGGAGACTAGTTTTCCCAAGGTTCAGACAGTTCTTAAGAGAGCTTCTAGAGGGGATTTTTGGGTTGTGTCTGGTACAAAATGGCTAGACAGGCCCTATGAGGCTGGTATAGTGGTGGTCACAGCCACTATTCTGCTACTTGGGTAATATGCATGAGTCCAAGACTGGAGGTCAAGTAGTATACAATCAGTGTCACCTTTACTGCTTGAGCTAAATTATAGTATAGATTTGTGATAATTATCACTTAAATTGCCTAAAAAGGCTGTCCAACATAACACTGTTAGCTCAAAATAGTTATTAATGAACCTCCTATAGAAGTTCATGAAGCCTAGAAAGGCTTGTATGTCCTTTATATGTCTAGGAGTAGACCAGTCTCAAATAACTCTTATTTTTTCTTTATTTATTTGTAAGCCTTCCAGGCTCAGTATGTAACCCAGAAATTCAATCTTTCTTTGATGGAATATGCACTTCTCTGGAGATGCATAAAGGTTATTCTTTTTGAGGTGGTAAAGAACCTCTTTCACATGTGCCTTATATTCTTGTAGGTTGTCTGAGTAGATTAGTATGTTATCCAAATAGATGACAACACAGATGTCTAGTAAGTCTGCAAAAATGTTATTTATGAGCCATTGAAATGCCCATGGTGTATTAGAGAGACTGAATGACATTACTAGCCATTCAAATAAACCATAACAAGTGCAAAAGATTGTTTTTTACTCATTGTTACACTGTCAATGAATTTTCTGTGGATTTGTAACATAGGATATGCTTTATACTCCTGAATTCAGTATTTGAGTTTACTCTAGAAACCTCCTATAAGTCCTTAGCCATACAAAGGAACCTCTAGAAAGGCCCTTTTTACTGCACAATAACCAGATTGTCATTTACCAAGTAGTGTATACTTCAAGAGACAAATATGATAGACTAGCATTAGGTTGATTGGGAGCAGACTGTTTAGAGGTTACCCTCTAGGACTCAGGAACTTTGGTTATACTCTGGAGTGCTATATACTTTGAACCTAGAACAGACTTAGATGAGCATGAAACCCAGATGACCAATCAATAAGTCTATCAACAGGCTCTGATTGCCTCAGTATAAGCTCAGCCAAAGAGCATGACATTGTGCCAGATTAACATGCAAGCTAGAACACTGGCACATGTTAAAACTGGTTTCTAGATCAAATTTGGGATAGAAAGTAGCCAGGTAGGAAGTTATAAAGAGATGTTTAGGGGTGATAGTATAGAAGTAGAGCAAAAGCACATAGTAGTGACAGGTTAGCATGCTGCTTCAGAAAGGGAAGTTAGGAGGGTTTATATGGCAAGGCTATATAGAAGAGTGGTGAGAAAGGATTGGTGCTGAGTTTTCTTTTTATGTCAATTGAGTCTCAACATTTGTAATTTCTAATATACTTCTTAGAGTGGAAGGTAAAAGACAGTGCCTTCTTGGCCCTTGCCTTCATCTCAGAAGCTCTTGAGGTCATCAGATGCAGTTTTTTTGAGTGTGTAAGAGATGATCTTGGTGGGAGGTTAAGTTGGTAAATGAATTTCATATCTATACCCTACTCTTTTTAGAAACAAGGCATAGTGGTTGCTCAGATAACCTTCTACAAGGTAGTAGGCTTGGAAAGCCTAGCTAGTCATCAACTCAGATTGTATTACACCCATAAGGTTTGGTGTTGGGAGTACAGATGAAGGCTTGACTAAGTGTGATAAGATGTTATAAGATGACTCCCAAGAAGGAAACTATTTCTTGTGCATTCATCAACTTAATGGAAAATATCCAAGAGTATAATGCAGGAAAGATATAAATAGCATGGAAAGAATTACATATAGATAGTTCTTAAGTAAGGGCTATGTGATTACAGGAGGTAGGTGCACAGACCATCTAATATTTGTATAAGTATTGAAAGAATCCAACAAGGAACTCTATCAAGTTCTTTCTGAACAACCACCCTAGTTGAGCCTTAAGTCTTTATGATTTTGCACTAACACAAGAACTTGATATCCATCACTGACCCTGCACCTTGCAGCCTCGACATCCCTATTCCTACTTACTTTCTTATTATCCTTGCTAATGAGCACAGTACTTGAAAGCTTTTTGGAAAGCAGGCCCTAGTTGTAAAGGGGACTTCACTGTCAGTTAGGGACAGTGGGTAGATAGCCTGGACAAAACTTGTGTCCCTGTCTGAGACCTGACCCCTATATCAAGTGGGCTCATACTCAGTCTTTTGCTATCAGCTCTATACTACTAGTCTATTATGATCAGTCTACGCAGGAGAATAACGGTAACCTCCTAAAGGCCTATCTAGCTTAGGGATTCCCTTCTTAGGGATAGTATCATTTCACCCTTCTTAGTTGATAGCCAGCTATAAGTTCAGACAAAGAAGACTGCTTGTCCTCTTATGAGGAATTATCACTACCACTATCACTACCACTGCTACATATGTCCCAACAACAACAACAGCAACAGCAACTTACAGGACAATCTACTGCCCCTGTATCACAAGCTTCATCCACCAGGGAGGAGCAACTTCTTACTCATATCACTGGCCTGCAGTAGCAGGTGGCTACCCTATTACAACAAAATGGAGGAGAAAAAGTGGAGGTGGCAAAACTTCCATTATTTAGTGGAAGGATAGAGAAAGTGAGTGTGTTTATTAACGCAGCTTGCTTATATTTGAGTATGAAAATGACAGGAGAATTAGAAGCAACAAAAATGGCCTAGGTACTGTCCTACATACAGGGGAGGAGGGGGGGTAGCAGAGGCAGAGAAGAACAACCTATTGGATGAATTATTGAAAGGGAAATCAGAGACAGAGACAGCAGAGGAATTATTCAGTAAAATGAGGAATGAATTTGGAGAAATAGCAGAGGAGGAACAAAAGATAGAACAGCTGAGGATAATTGAGCAAGAAGAGAGGACCTGTGATGAATATGTCCAGGAATTCAAAAAGGTAGTGCAAGGAAGTGACTATGAGGGACGCCCTCTCATCGAAGAGTTCAAAAGAGGGTTGAGTGGAGCACTTAGGAGGAAGTTGGTAGAAGTAGAGAGCTCTCCTAGCACAATAGAAGAATGGTAGGAGAGAGCAGTAAGACTAGATAAGAATCAGAGGCAGAGTAGAGCAGAGGAAAGGATGTTGGAGAGGAATGTGGCATACCCACAGGGAAATGAACAGCCTAGAGGAGGGTTTGGGGGAGGGTCATATAGAAGAAGGGAAGGGTAGATCACGTGGAGGCCAGGGGCCCAGTATAGAGGAGGATATCAGAATAGAGGGGGACAGCCAGGGCCAGTGAGGGACCCCAATGCAATAGAAGTAGACAGAGGAAAAGGAGGAGATAGAACATGCTTTGTATATGGAAAGTGGGGCTATATGGCCAAGAATTGTTAGCAAAGAAAGGGAAGAGAGAGAAGGGTAGTGAAAATGCCACAAGAGTTGGCAAAAGACAATAGAGGACAGTGAGCTTCTGGCTGGCCTCCTCAAATATGTACAGTGTATTATGTCCAGAGAAACTGGGAAATAAAGCTTCTCATTAAAGCAACACTAAGGAAGTGAGAAATGTACAGTGCACACTACAGCCACTAAGAGAAGTGTGGATGAAGATAGGACTAGAGAAATTGGAAAACTATGAGGGAGTAGCGGTTAAAGCACTACTCAATAGTGGCATGACTGGACTGTTCATGAACATCCAATTTGTGAAAAGAAAAGGGTTCAAACTGGAAAAACTAAAAACCCCTTTATTGGTAAGAAATGTGGATGGAACAGTAAACATAGGGAGAGCAATTACGCACCAGGTTGAGTGCAATATGTTCTTTAAGGGACACATAGAAAGAGTAAGAATGGATATATATAATCTGGGAAAGATAGAGGTAATATTGGATATACCATGGTTAGCTGCCTATAACCCAGAGATAGATTGGGAAAAGGAGGAGGTAAAGATGATGAGGTGTCCACCCATATGCAGAAGAAAGAAACAAGGAGAAAAGGGAAAAGAAGTTAGGAAAACAGAAGAAGAAAAGAAAGTGAAGGAGTTGGTACCAAAGAAATTTTGGAAATGGAAAAGAGTGTTCAGAAAAGTAGAGTCAGAAAGAATGACAGTGTGAAAGGTCTGGGACCATGCAATTGAGTTGAAAGAAGGCTTTGTGCCTAAAAAGAGAAGATATACTTATTGTTGAGAGAAGAGCGAGAAGAGGTGCAAGCATTCATAGAAGATCAACTGCAAAAAGGATACATTCGACCATCAAAATTGCCACAGACATCACCAGTACATTTTGTAGCTAAAAAAAATGGCAAGCAACAAATAGTGCAGGATTATAGGCATGTGAACCAGTGGACTGTCAAGAACGGGTATCCATTACCATTAATTGCTAATATCTTGGATGGAGTAGGCAGTAAGAGGGTTTTTACAAAGCTAGACCTGAGGTAGAGGTACAACAATATCAGAATCAAAGAAGGAGATGAATGGAAGGCAGTATTCACAATACACATTGGAGCCTATAAGCCAACTGTAATGTATTTTGGGCTCATAAACTCTTCTGCTACCTTCCAGACAATGATGAACAATCTGTTCTGTGACATGATAAATCAAGGGAACATGGCCACCTTCATAGATGACATCATTGTGGCAACAGAAATAGAGAAGGGGCATGATGAAATAGTAGAGGAGATGTTAAAATGACTCGAAGAAAATAATCTCTTTGTAAGACTGGAGAAATGTTGGTGGAAGGTGAGGGAGGTGGAATTTCTGGGAGTAGTAATAGGACCAAAGGGAGTAGAAATACAGAGGGAAAAGGTAAAAGGAGTTCTAAGCTAGCCAATGCTGAGGAACATAAAAGAGGTGCAAAAATTCCTAGAACTCACCAACTACTACAGGTAATTTATTAAGGACTTTGCAAAACTTGTAGCACCACTACATATGCTAGTCAGAAAGGAGGAGAAGTAGATATGGGAAAAGGCACAGGAGGAGGCATTCAGAAGGCTGAAAGAGGCATTCATGACAGAGCCAGTCTTGGCAATACCAGACTTAGACAAAGAAATGTAAGTGGAAGCAGATGCATCAAACTATGCAACAGGAGGAGTGTTGTTGACAAAGTGTGAGGATGGGAAATGGAGACTGGTAGCCTTTACCTCTAAGTCACTGAATGCAACAGAACAAAACTACAAGATTTACAACAAAGAAATACTGGCAGTAATTCAATTCCTGGAAGCATGGAGACATTATCTAGAGGGAACAAAAATGGAGTTCGAGATCTGAACAGACCATAAAAACCTCCAGTATTTTATGACAAGTCAAAAGTTAAACCAGAGATAAGCCCAGTGGGCCTTATATTTATCACGCTTTGACTTCACCTTGAAACACATTCTGGGAAAAAGCATGGGTAAAGCTAATAGACTGAGCTGAAGGGCAGATTGGCAGGAAGGGGTGGAGAAGGATAATGGGGACAGAATGCTGATTAAGCCAGAGTGGGTAAGGGGGGTAGAAACACTAGTGGAAGATGGGAATCTAAGAGAGAGGATTAAGAAGGTGCAGGAAAGGGATGAAAGAATAGTAAAAGTAGTAGAAGAGCTAAAAAAGGCAGGAATAAAAAGCCTTTGAGACAAGGAGTGGTCAATAGAAGAAGGAGTAGTCATGAAGAAAGGATGGATATATGTCCTAGAAGAGGATCTAAGAAGAGAGGTAGTATGCCTACACCATGATATACTAGTAGAAGACCATGGGGGAAGATGAAAAACAACAGAGTTGGTCACAAGGAATTACTGGTAGCCAGGAGTTATAAAGGAAGTAGAGAGATATGTAAATGGGTGCGATGCCTGTTAGTGGTATAAAAACAGGAGTGAGGCCCCAGCAGAGAAACTTATACCAAATGCAATTCCAGAGAAACCATAGAGTCATATCTCAGCAGATTTCATTACGAAGTTACCCTTAGCACAGGGATACAATGTGATCTTAGTAGTATGTAACCAGTTTAGTAAAATAGTGCATTTTATAGTAATGACAGAGAAAACATTGGTGGAAGAACTTGCCAGACTGTTCAAAGATCATGTCTGGAAGCTCCATAGGCTCCCAGAAAGTATTATATTGGACAGAGAAGTATAATTCATAGCAGGAATAATGAGGGAGCTAAATGAACTGTTAGGCATATAGACAAAGCTGTCAATGGCTTACCACCCCTAGACAGATAGGCAGACAGATAGGCAGACAGAGTGAGTAAACCAGGAGTTGGAGCAGTATCTGAGGGTCTTTATTGACCATAGACAAGAACAGTAGCCAGACTGGCTGGGAACTGCCAAATTTGTATATAACAACAAAATTCATTTAGCTACAAGAGTATCCCCCTTTAGGGCAAACTACAGTCAGGATCCATGAATAGGATTCGAGAGAAGAAAAAAGAGGAAGTTCAAGACAGTAGAGAAATTCATAGAAAGAATGAGAAAAATCCAGGAAGAGGCAAAAGCAGTATTAGAAAAAGTACAGGAGAAAATGAAGAAGTATGCAGATAGAAAGCAAAGCAAAGGAGAAGAATATAAAGTCAGGGACTTAGTACTATTAAGTACAAAGGATCTCAAGTGGCAAATAGTAGGAAGGAGGTCAGAAAAGTTAACAGAGTGGTTTGTGGGGCCTTATAAGGTTAAGGGAATTGTCTCGACCAATACTATAGAATTAGAACTACCTAGCTCTATTAAGACACACCCTGTAGTTAATGTAAGTTGAGTATGGTTGTACAGGTCCCAGGTGGAAGGACAAAGGAGAACTCTACTGAAACCAGTTGTCATTGAAGGAAAAGAGGAATTCAAGATGGAAAAAATACTAAACAAAAGAATAGTTAGGGGAAAAGAAAAGTTCTTAGTATGATGGAAGGGGTATACAGCAGAAGGGGATACCTGGGAAAGTAAGAAAAACCTGAAGAATGCAAAGGAGCTGGTTGAAGAGTTCAAAAGGGAGTATGGGGAAAAAGCTGAAGAAGTAAGGTGACAGGAAAAGGAGAACAACAAAAAGGAGTTCTTTTGAGAACTCCTAGAGAGGTTTATGGCAAAAATACTATAGAGGTGGTCAAATAAGGAATATAAGAGACAGAGAGAAAAAAGATGGAAGGAGAACTGGAGACAATGAAAAAATTCCTTGGAACGAGGAAACTTGAAGGGGGGGCCATGTTATGAGATGACTCCCAAGGAGGAAACTATTTCTCATGTATTCATCAACTTGATGGAAAACATCCAAGAGTACAATGTAGGAAAGATATAAATAGTGTGAGAAGAATTATGTATAGATAGTTCTTAAGTAAGGATCATGTGATTGCAGAAGGTAGGTGCACAGACCATCTAATATTTGTATAAGTATTGAAAGAATCCAATAAGGAACTCTATCGAGTTCTTTCTAAACAACTACTCTGGTTGAGCCTTAAGTCTTTATGACCTTGCACTAACATAAGACCCAGAAGTAGTTTACTGACTACTTTGATAGTGAGCTTGTTATAGTGCCTAAAGGTTAGCACCTTAGGGACACCATGTAAGGTAGATCTAGATTGATCTTACAGTCATTTTGACTATTTTTATATTATAGATAAGCTGTGCTTTCTTTTTTTAATTTCTTTCTGATATCCCCACTACCTATTCATCCCCACAAACCCTTTAGCATGCAATTGAGGACTGTTACCACCTTTTTCCCTATTTGCTTGTTACAGTAAAAACCTCTTTTGCCCCTTTCATTGTCACTGGGAGCTATACATACTAAGTGATAAGCACTTCTCAAGTCAATCTTGGAGTAGATATGAGCCTTCTTTGGCACTTCTAGGAGGTCTGAGATGAGAGGAATTGGATAGCAATCCTTCCTCATTAACCTGTTAAGGCCTCTGTAGTCTATACAAAGTTGTAATGCACTATTCTTTTTCTTCACAAACAAGATGAGAGAACCACATGGCAATCTTGATGGTCTGATGATGCCTGTCTTCAAGTTCTTGTCTAGGAATTCTTGCAGTGTTTGGAGCTCTAGGGTTGACAGAGAGTATATTAGTCTAGGAGGAGGAAGTTTACCTCTCTCAGTCTAGATACTCAGATCATAGGAACAGTGTTCAGGCAGTTGCTTTGAACATTGTTTACTAAACACTTTGGCATAAAGGTGATAGTCAGAAAGAACAGAGTTTAGATCTGGATTCTGTGATTCAAGAGTTTTAGATTCTATATTGGGTTTGGAGATCTCATAATAGAGAGTTAACTGGAAGGCTATAATACCCTTGGTCCAGTATGCAATATGATATACTGCTGTATTTACCAAGGCTATCAATAGTTTCTGAGGGTTTGCTGGAGTCTCAGACAGTTGCTTAGTGTCCTCAGACATGTCCAATCTGGGCTTGGGTTTGTGGGTCATTGGTTTCCCCTTCCTTTTGTGAAGCTGTAAGGTGCCCTTCCTCTAGTCTATCTCTGGGTTGTATACTCTTAACCAATTTAGACCCAAGACTACTGAGCAGGAGCCATCAAGTGGGATTACAAAAAACTCAACAGTGAGGTACGAGCCACATAAAAATTGAATTGGTAAAGTTAAAACTTGTATTACAAAGTTGTTAACAGTACTGTCTATCAATGAGACTAGCAATGGCTCAATTATTTTAGTCTGCAGTCCATGACTCAATATGAAGTTCATATTCACAAAACAATCTGACAAGCCTGAATCAATTATTCCCCAAAGATCTCCTACTATAACCTTTGATCACAACTTGACTACAAATGATCTTAGGTTCATCAGCATTGTAGTATCTGCAAGTAGTGAGGATTCTCTGGTATAGATTAGGTAGTCCTCTCTCTAGAGAGTGAAAGGGCTGCTTTAACATTTTTTAGGGGTTCTACCCAGCACAATTCAGGTTCAAGATAGGTAGTATATGTAGTAGAAGTCAAAAGGGGACATTGGTTCTGGTAGGGACAAATTCTGGCCAAGTACCCTGCCTGTCTGCAGTACAGGCATAATCTCAGGTTTATTCTCTTCTGACATTTTATCAGTGTGAGTCTCCTATCTGGCTCCAAGATATTTGGGCTGGTAGAAGTAATCAACTCTGAGATAGTTACTGATGCTGGAGTCTGATTTAGCTGTGATCTTTCTTGGACTGATTGATCACCTCCCCCTAATGTTCAATCAAACTTGGGTTTGGTAGATGGTACTTGCAGAGTGCATAGCAGTCTTTAATGGTTTTTTTCTTCTTGAATTCACTTCCAGTAGTCATTGTCTATCTTGAGTACTGTTTGTTTCAAGACTTCAAAGGAAGACAGATCCTCTTTACAGAAGCATAATTTGTCCTGGATTCTAGGGGGTATGGCATCCTTGACCATTTTCTAGAGTGAGCAGTCATCCTACCTGATGTGGGTCTGATACTTGGCAAATTGGATAAAGTAGTTGATGGCCTTCTCCTCTGAAGAAAAAGATAGAGAGATAATTGCATCTTCATCATTATCCTCAGGTGAGTAAGAGCCAAACATATTGGTTAATTTCTGTATGAATGCCAACCAGTTCTCTAGAAAGTCAAAAGACTGTTCTGGGTCTGGCTTATTGATATATAGTTTGAAGTAATCTAGGGCTACTCTCTGGAGGTAGGAGATTGCAGAGAAAACTTTATCTAAGTCCTTGGTGAATTCTCCAGTACAGGCACAAAAGTAAACTGAACATTGGAAGATGAATGCCCTCAACTCATTTGGGCTTCCTTCTGAAAATAGGTCTAGTTTGTGAACTCCCTTCTGTCTTCTCCAGTTTTGGGGTTCTGACTGTTTGGCTAGGGCTAGTAAGGTGGTCCTCAACTCTAGATTGGAAATCTCTGGTTGATCTTTGGGTTGGGGAATTAGAGCTGTTGTGAGTAGAGGGGATATCATTTCTAGAGGAGTAGGTGGACTTTCTGGGAGGGCAATTTCTAATATACTTTCAAGGGGTTCTTAGGCTCCTAAGTATTGGCCATGGACCTGGAATGCAGTAAACAGTCTTTTAACTGGTATTACCAATAATTCACAGGATACAGGTATTCTGGATGATTCTCAGTGGATGTGCCATTCCAGGCAAGCATCCCCTGTTAGGTTTTGAGACATTCTGGGAGTGAGGGTGACTAGTTAGGTAGAGGAGTAGTAGTAGGTTAATGGGCTTAGTTTATTCTACTGTAAGGCCCAACTTCCCCTGGCTTAAAGACTTCCAGATATTAATCTTGCTGCCTTCTAATGAGCTATGCCAAGTCATCCAAATAAGTAGGCTTTTCAATAAATAGATGGATTAGATGCAAGATAAGAACAAACTAAGAGATTAAAGTAACTCTAGCTATTAAATACTGATTGCTGGTAAATAATTAGTAAATGAATTATATCAGCAGCTAGCTAGTGGCTAATTTCTGTCAGGGCTATGACAGCTGTGTCCACTAGTGAGGATGATAAAAGAGTAAGTAGAATAGAAAGTATCGAGACTGTGAGATGTAGGATCAACAATAGGTATTGAGTTCTTGTGTTAGTGCAAGGTTATGAAGACTTAGGCTCAACCAAGGTGATTGTTCAGGAAAAACTCAATAGAGTTCTCCATTGGATTCTCCTAGCTACTTATACAAATGTCTGTTGGTCTGTGTGCCTGTCTCCTGCAATCACATGACCCTTACTAAAAACTATATACATCTTACATAATTCTTCCCATACTATTTATATCTTTCCTATGTTATATTTCCTATCAGATTAATGAATGTATGGGAAATAGTTTCTTCTTTAGGAACCATCTCATAACATAAACACCTTCCTCAAAGAGAACTTGCACACCAGATGGATTTGACCCTTTAAATTCTCTATGGCCACCCCAGTCTTTTTTATCAAGAAAAAGAATGGCTTACTCTGTCTGGTCCAAGACTATTGGTCTCTTAATGCCATGACAATTAAAAACAAGTACCCTTTTTTTCTGATCTCCAAACTTATCTTATAGCTTTGTGGAGCCAAGGATTTCACCAAGCTTAATATTTGCTGGGGTTTCAACAATGTACATATCAAGTCCAGAGATAAATGGAAGACCATGTTCCATACCAACCATAGACTGTTTGAGCTATTGGTAATATTTTTTGGTATGACTAACAGTCCAGCCATATTCTAGATAATGATGAACAACATCTTCTAAGACCTTATAGCAGAAGGTATTGTAGTTGTCTACCTAGACAACATTCTCATTTTTACTAGAACTATGGAAGAATATACAAGAGCTGTCTAAAGGGTACTTGAGATCTTGGTGGAGCATAAGCTGTTCCTTCATCTGGAGAAATATGAATTCCAGAAGGAGTAGATTGAGTACCTCAGCCTAGTTATCTTGGAGAATGAGGTTTCTATAGACCTCATCAAGATTACTAGAGTCCATAAGTGGCCAATCCTAGAGAACAAGACTGATGTCCAGGCTTTCTTGGGGTTTGTCAACTTCTATAGACAATTTGTACAGGACTTCTCGACCATGGCATGCCCTTTCTTTGACTTGACCTGAGCTGACCAAGCATGGACCTGGATAGACAAGGAGTGTAAGGCCTTCAATGCTCTCAAGCAAGCAGTAACCTCTGCTCTAGTGCTAGTATTGCCACAAAACTTAGACCTCTTCAGGATCAAGACAGACAGTTCTGACTTCACTACTGGAGTAGTCCTATCACAACAATCATCCACAGGCAGAAGGTGGCATCCAGTAGCCTTCTACAGCAAGTTGTTATCTCTGGTGGAATGGAATTATGAGATCCATGACAAGAAAATACTGGCCATTATCTAGGCCCTGGAAAAGTAGAGACATTTATTGAAGGAGCAGCCTATCTCATAGAGATTTGGATGGACCGCAAGAACCTTGAGTACTTCATAACAGCTAAGAAACTCAACTATTGTCAAGCTTGTTGGTCCTTATATCTTGCTTACTTTGACTTCACTTTCTGCCACTACCCTGGATGGTCTATAGAGAAGTCTGGCACCTTGTCTCGAAAGCCAGACCATGGGACTGGAGCTGGTAACAACAAAGGCATCATGCTCCTCTGACTGGAATTCTTTGCTGTTTGGGCATTAAAGGAGGTTAAACTCACAGAGATCAAACAGAAGGTGCTTTTTGACATTTAACATAGTAACCAAGACAGAGACTTAGAAGAGCTAGTCACCAAGGCCATCTTAGAGCTATAACAGTCCACCAATAAGTTGTTACACTCCTTGGAGTAGTCCAGTATAGATAGCTTGCTCTGATTCTGAGGCAAAATATATGTACCCTAGAACCCGGAGCTACAAAGGTAGATTATCTCCCTGTGTCATAACTCTAAGGTAGCAGAACATCCCAGATACTAGAAGATGCTGAAATTGGTGTTGCAGAACTACTGGTGGCCCTAGATGTTGAGGTATGTAGGCCAATATGTTAGCACTTGCAACCTGTGCTTGTGTACCAAGCTTACAAGGTACTCTCTGGTAGGCAAGTTGCACCTTCTTCCAGTCCCTGGAACATGCTGGGACACACTCAGCATTGACTTTTTCATAGAACTCCCTGAATCTGCCAGCTGTGACCCAGTCATAACAGTGGTAGACTCAATGTCCAAGAGGGTACACTTCATTCTGATATACACAACAGTGACTGCAGAAGGAGCAATACAGTTGTTTTTCTATCATGTCTGAAAGCTGTATAAGCTACCTCAATGTGTTGTCTTGGATTGCAGGCCTCAGTTTGTAGCTCTGTTCATGAGGGAACTCTATAGGTTATTAGGTATATAGTTGGTCTCTTCCACTGCCTGGCATCTGCAAACAGACAAACAAACAGAATGTATCAACCAGGAGTTGGACCAGTACCTCTGAATCTTTGTTAAGAAGTGTTAGGATAACTGGTACAACCTTTTACCCCTGGCTGAGTTCCAACATAACAACTACATCTATGTCTCAACCCAACAAATACCTTTCCTACTTGATACAAGTCAAAACCCCCAGATGGACTTCAAGCCAAGGCAGCAACCTTCCAGACTAGAAACCGTCAATGAGTTCATGGAGCAGATGAGAACAGCCATCAAAGAGGCAAAGTCCATGATCTGAAAAGTACAAGAAGACATAGCATGCTACTATAACCAAATAAGAACTCCTGCCCCTGTGTTCAGCCCCAGAGACAAGGTATTCCTAGATGCTTTGGATATCAAGACTATGCATCCCTCTGCCAAGTTATCATACTAGAGACTCAGACCCTTTATAATAGAATAATAGATAGGGCCTATGGCCTACCAACTAAAGCTGCCTTTAGCAATGAAAAAACTCCACTCTATATTTAACATGGTGAAACTTTCCACCACCCTGATCAATCCAGTTTTGGGACAAAGACCGAACTCCTACCTCTACCAATTATAGTAGATAGAAAGAAAAAGTGAGAAGTAAAGGAGATACTCAACAGTTATTGGCACTAGAGGAGGTTCCAGTTCCTAGTCAAGTAAAAGGGATATGGTAGAAAGTGTAACTCTTGGGAATCCATCTCTAATATTTCAGCACCTGACCTGGTAGTAGAATTCTATTGCAAGCATCTGGCAGCTTCAAGACACATCCATAGAATAGACTTTGACACTATTTTTCGACCCAGACCCATTGCTTCGAGAGGCAGCGATCTTAGAGGGAGGGTGAATATAAGAGGACCACACCAAACTTCACTTCTAATACACTAGTGGTAGTGTACCAGAGTGACTCTGCAACTAATTAAATAATAACTACCTCTGCATTCCTGTCTTTAACTGCTGAGACATTCTGTAACTAGGGGAGTTGTATATATAATGTAGATTACCCTCCAGGAGCCTCATCCTATTTTCTGAGGTTTCTTCTGGAGGTGAGTTGTAAATGCATTCTGGAGTCTATTTATATACTAAGGTTTCTCCTGGAGCTGCTCTGCTCTGGTTGCTCTTATAATTTCTAAGGTTTCTCTTGGAGGTGAGTTGTAATGTATTTAGGATTTGTAATATTACTAAGAATTCTCCTGGAGTCTACTCTACTCCAGTTGCTCTTATAGATATATGGAAGGATGCGATACTTGTCAATGCTATAAAAATAGGAGCAAGGTTCTAGTAGGAAAACTAATGCCCAATATAATTCTAGAAAAGCCATAGAGTCATATTTCAGCAGACTTTATTACCAAGTTACCTTTGGCACAGGGTTATGATGCAGTTTTAGTAGTTTGTGATCAGTTCAGTAAGATGGCCTAATTTATACCAACTACAGAAAAAATGTCAGCAGAAGGACTCACTAGACTGTTTAGGGACCATGTTTGGAAGTTACATGGACTTCCAGAAAGCATTATATTGGACAAGGGAGTGCAGTTTGCAGCAGAGATAATAAGGGAATTAAACAAGTTATTGGGAATTTAGATGAAGCTGTTAATAGCCTATCATCCCCAAACAGATGGGCAGATGGAGAGAATCAACCAGGAACTAGAACAGTATCTAAGAGTCTTTATCAGTTATTCAGTTATAGGCAGGAGCAGTGACCAGAATAGCTGGAGACTACTAAATTTGCATATAACAATAAGATTTATTCAGCAATAAAAATCTCTCTATTTAAGACAAAATATGGTCAGGACCCAAGAATGGAATTTAAAGGAAGAAGAAAGAGAAAATTTAAGATAACAGGAAAGTTTGTAGAAAAAATGAAGAAGATCCAGAAGAAAGCAAGAGTAGCACTGGAGAAAGTGTAAGAGGATTATACTAAACTTCACTCCTGAACTACTAGTAGCAATCTACTGGAGCAATCCTGCACTAATTAAATACTATTATCTAACATTTAATTAGTTTAGTTAGCTCCCTCACTTTCCACTCTGACTGCTAGGATATTCTGAGATAACAAGACTTGTATATATAGTATAGAGTACCTGTAAGGGTGACCAGAGCAGAGTAGACTCTAGGAGAATCCTTAGTTATATTGTAACTTCAAAGTATGTTACAACTTACCTCCAGAAGAATCCTTAGAGTTTAGGATAAGGCTTCTAGAGGTACATTCTACAATATATATACTACTATGGTTTGTATATCTCTGATCCTATAGTCTTATCTAACAGGGTTGGGAGTCACCAAGTCGAGCTAAGGGTAATTAAATATTACTATGTAATATTTAATTAAAGTACAAGGTCATTCTAGGAGGTCAGTCTAGTGTTCCAGAGATAGTATTGGTAGGGTTCCCTTATAGTACCCCTCTAGGAGCCTTATTCTATTCTCTGAGATTTCTTCTAGAAGGTGAGTTATAACATACTCTGGAGTATATTTATAAACTGAGGATTCTTGTTAAGGCTATGGACTTAGAACTGAAGCTCTAACCCCAACCAGTGATAATTGAAAAAGAAGAACTTAATAGAGTCCTCTATTGGATTTCTACTACTACTTATACAAATATCCTATAGTCTATGTGTCTACTTCCTATGGTCACAAGACTATAACTATATAGTTCTTACATAATATTATCCCATGCCATTTATATCTTCCTTGCATTATATTTCTGGAGATTCCCCATCAAGTTGATGAATGTACAGGAGATGTTTTTCTTCTTTAGAGCTAACTTATAATATGGCCCCTTTTTCAAGGTTTTTCATCCTGAGGAACTTTTCCATTTATTTCAATTTTCTTTCTATCTCTTCTCCCTCTTTCTCTTATACCTTTTTCTTTCTCATCCATATACTAGTTTGGCTGTAAACTCCCTTGGTAATTTTCAACTGAATTTCTCCTCTTCTTTTTTCAGTTCCTATTGTCTAATTTCTTTGGTCTCTTCTCCATACTTTCTCTCAAACTCTTTGACCAATTCTTTTGCATTTTGTAAATTTTCTCATCCCTCCTATATATCTGCCTCTGCTGTATACCCCTTCTATTGGACTAAAAACTTGTCCCTTTCTTCTATTTAAGATTTTTTCTACCTCATACTCTTCTTCCCCATCTATAACTACTGGCTATGGTAGTACTACTTTCTGGCTCTCTACTTGTGGTTTATACAATTGTACTCTACTTATGTTGACTACTAGGTATATTTTAATAGTATCTGGTAATTCAAGCTTGATTGTATTTGTTGAGACTACCCTTTTTACTTTGTATAGACCCACAAACCATTCTGTTAGTTTTTCTGTTCTTCTTTTTTTTATCTGCCACTTCAAATCCTTTGTACTTAGTATTACTAAGTTTTCTTTTTGGTATTTCTCTCCTTTTCTCCTCCTATCTGCATACTACTTTATTTTCTCCTATGTTTTTTTCAGCACCGCTTTTGCTCCTTTCTAAATCCTCTTTATTCTTTCTACAAACTTTTCTGCTGCCTCATACCTTCCTCTCCTCCTTCTTTTAAATCCCATTTTTGGATCTTGCCCACAGTTTGCTCTAAAAGATAAGACCTTTATCACCAAGTGGATTTTATTGTTGTAGGTAAATTCTGCCATCTCTAACCACTCTGGCCATTGCTCCTGCCTATGATCAATAAACATACAGAGGTACTGTTCCAATTCTTGGTTTACTCTTTCTGTTTGTTTGTTTATTTGCAGGTGATAGGCTATTGACAATTTTATCTCAATTCCTAACATCCCATTCAACTCCTTCATTACTTCTGCTATAAACTAAGGCCCTCTATCTGATATAATACTCTTTGGAAGTCTATGAAGCCACTATACTTGGTCTCAGAACAGCCTTGCCAACCCTTTTGCTGATGTTTTTTCTGTAATAGCAATAAAATGGGCCATTTTTGTAAACTGGCCACATACTACTAATATTGCATTGTATCCCTGGACCAGTGGTAACTTGGTGATAAAGTCTGTAATAATATGTCTCCATGGTTTTTCTGGGATCATATTTGGTATCAGCTTTTCTGCTAGAGCCTCCATATGATTTTTGTTCCTTTAACATGCATTGTATCCATCTATATACCTCCCCACCTCCTTCATCATTTCTGGCCACCAATAATTTCTTCCCACCAATTCTGCCATCTTCCATCTTCCCCTATGCCCTTCTACTAGTGTGTTGTAGTGCAGTTGTATTATTTCTGGTCTCAGCCCTTCTTCAGGTACATAAATTCAATCTTTCTTTAAGTCTTTCCTCAATTGACCACTTCTTGTCTTTTAGTATTTTTATTCCTGACTGCTTGAGTTCCTCTACTACCTTGACCACTCTTTTGTCCTCTGTTATGAGTTGGCTCCAAAGAAGGAAAACATCTCCTATACATTCATCAACTTGATAGAAAATCTCCAGAAATATAACACAGGGAAGATATAAATAGCATGGGATAGTACTATGTAAGAACTATATAGTTATTAGTAATAGTCTTGTGACCATGGGAAGTAGGTGCACAGACCATAGGATATTTGTATAAATAGTAGGAGAAATCCAATAGAGAACTCCATTGAGTTTTTCCCTTTCAATTGTCACTAGTTGGAGTTAGAGCTTCAGTCCTAAGTCTATACCCTTAACATTAGAACTCAATACCATAGGCAACCTCTTACCTCAAGGCCTTGCCAATACTTACTCTCATTATTATCCTTGCTAGTGAGTACAGTGCTCATAGGCTTTTTGGAAGTCGGGTTCCAGGCATAAAGGGAACTTTGTAGTCAGTTAGAAGCTGCTAGTAGAGAGTCAGTACCAAACCCAGGTATTGTGTTCAAGACCTGACCTAGTAATTGGGTGGTATTGCTTAGTAGATTACCTATACCTTTTTAATCAGTAGAAACCTTGTGCTAGAGGTACATTGTCATCTATACATGCAAAGGAATAGCATTGGCCCTTTAAGAAGATGCTATTAGAGTAGAGATCCTCTCCTTGAGGTGATCATTTACTATTTGATTAGGGCAGTAGTCAGTATGGCAGTAGGAGTCTGGTTGGGTGAAGATCTTGTGCTCCAACAGATGTAGTTGTAATTAGTGAGATCCAAAAAATCCTATTTTACTTCAAGAGGCATAACACTATGTCTCTTGAACAATATAACCAACTTATGAGTGACATGCTCAATTAATGGCAGACCCTCACCAAATTAAGGGCAAAACTGGAGGGAAGAGAAAAGAGGAAGTATTTTGGTTGCAAAGAGTTTGGGCACCTGGTCCATAACTGCAGGAAATGGAGAGAGGTGGAAAAGAGAAGGCCTATTTCCCATAATAAGTTTGAGGTGTTGGTGAGTAGAATAATAAGGTGTGGTGTAAAGGAAGAAGTAAAAGTAAGGAGATAGGAGAAGAAGGAGCTATAATGTTTTAGGTGTTGGGAGATAGGACACTTCAAGTGGGACTGTCCAATAGTAGTAGCAGAGAAGGAGATATGGAGAGAGGAAAAGGTGGCATGTCCTACATGGAAAAAGATATAGGAGTACTGTAATAAGTAGAGTATGCCTCTAGAAGGTACTCTTTTTCTTGATAGAGGATAGGTCATAGAGGAGGTAGTAGCAACCTATGTGGATTGTGGAGGATGTGACAGTAGAGGAGTATAGATCCATAAAAATTAAGGGCAGAGCTTTCTTCTTGAAAAATAAATAAAAAATATATGGTGTGACCTTTGCCAGAAAGCATAGAATTGAAGAGAGGAGGAAGCAAAGAGGGGAGAAATGACAAGAGTGTAGTGTGTGGAATATGGAAAAAAAGATACTATAGAAGGAAAAGTGTTAGAACAAGAAAGGAGAGAGATCTTATGTCTAGAATGTAGGACAGGGAAAAAGAAGCTATAGTAGAACTAGGAAGTGGTGGCATGCTCTATAGAGGGAAAAGTGCAGTAGAGTGGTACACAGACAAAGGTTCTGAAAAGCACAGCAAAGGAGAAGGATAAGTAAAGGAACATTAGAAGAACGTTTAAAATGTTGAGAGAAGTATGGCTAAACATTGGAGTAGAGAAAATAGATATACATGAGGGAGTAATAGTAAAAGCACTCTTGGATAGTGGCACAACAGGAATGTTTATGGACAGAAAAATGGTAGCAAAACATAGATTTAGGTTGCAAAAGTTGAACAGACCAGTGACAGTCAGAAATGTGGATGGTACAAATAATAGTGCAGGGGCCATTACACACCAAGTAGAAGTAAATGTGTACTACAAAAATCATGTAGAAAGGATGAGAATGGATATATGTGACTTGAAAAAGACAGATATGATACTAGGAATGCCATGGTTGCAGGCACTCAACCCTGAGATAAATTGGGAAATAGAAGAGGTGAAGATGATGAGATGCCCACCTATTTGTAGAAGAAATACAGCAGTAAAGAAGGATGTTGAATGAAAAAAGAAAATTGGTAAGAGAATCAGAGCAGTAGATCAAGTAGATAAAGATGAGTAGAAATGGACAATAGAGAAAAAGTTTGATAATAAGATAGAGCTAGACAGAGAAAAAGTAAGAAAGATAATACCACAGAAATTCTACAAATGGCTTAAAGTTTTTAAGAAGACAGAATCAGAAAGGATGCCAGTCAGAAAATCTTGGGACCATACAATAAATTTAAGAAAAGATTTTGTATCAAGGAAAGAGAGGATGTATTTGATGTTAAAAGAACAGAAAGAGGAGGTTATAGAATTTGTGAAGGAACAGTTGAGGAAGGGGTATATTCAACCCTCAAAGTCACTTCAAACTTCACCAGTCTTCTTTGTAGGAAAAAAAGACAGAAAGAAAAGGATAGTATAAGACTATAGGTATCTTAATAAAGGGACAGTTAAGAACAATTACCCTTTGTCTTTGATTTCAAACTTGATTGACACCATGGGTACAAGAAAGGTGTTTACAAAGATAGATTTATAATAGGGGCACAACAATATACAAATAAAAGAGAGAAACAAGTGAAAGACTACATTCACAATGCATCTTGGAGTATATAAATCTACTGTAATGTTTTTTGGTCTTACAAATTTGCTGGTGACATTCTAGGCAATAATAAATGACATATTAAGAGATTTAATAGACACAGGAGATGTAGTAGCATTTATGGATGATGTGTTGGTAGGAACAAAGAATGAAAAAAAGCATAATGATATAGTGGAGGAAATTCTAAGGAGGATGGAAGCAAACAATCTATATCTAAAACTAAAGAAATGTGTGTGGAAAGTTAAAGAGATTGACTTCCTAGGACTAGTGATAGAGGCAGATGGGATAAAGATGCAGAAAGAAAAGATGTTGGGAGTTCTAGAATAGCCAAGGCCTAAGACAGTTAAAGATGTGCAAAAGTTTTTGGGATTAGTAAATTACTACAGGCAATTTGTAAAAGACTTTGCCAAGATAGTAAAACTACTGTATAGGCTGGTGAAAAAGGATGAGAAGTGGAACTGGAGAGGAGAGCAGGAAAAGGCATTTAAGGAGTTGAAGCAGATGTTTACAACATGACCAGTATTAGTGGTACTGGATCTAGACAAGAAGATAAAAGTAGAAGCAGATACATCAGAGTATGCAACAGGAGGAGTATTATCAATGAGGTATGAAGACAACAAGTGGAGACTAGTAGCCTTTATTTCAAAGTCATTGAATAAAGCTGAGAGAAATTATGAAATTCATGACCAAGAGATATTGGCAATTATCAGATGCTTAGAGGAATAGAGGCACTTACTAGAAGGAGCACAAAACAAATTCAAGATTTGGAGTAACCACAAAAATCTAAAATACTTTATGAGTAGTCAGAAACTAAACTATAGACAAGCAAGATAGACCTTGTATCTATCAAGATTTGATTTTACTCTTAAACATGTGCTAGGCAGTAGTATGGAAAAGGCTGATAGCCTCAGTAGATGTCCAGACTAGCAAATAGGAGTAGAGAGAGATAGCAAGGATAGAGTATTGGTAAAAAAGGAGTGGTTGGAAATTAGAGCAACACAAGTGGTAGAAATTATGATAGAGAGAGTAGATTTATTGGAGAAAATTAAGAGGTCAGATGCAAAAGACAATGAAGTGATAAAAGCAGTAGAAGAAATAAAGTGAGCAGGAATAAAGATGTTGAGAGATGAGGAGTGGCGAGAGGAAGATAGGCTGATGTTAAGAGATGAAAAGGTATATGTTCTAAAGGATGAGAAACTGAGAGCAGAAGTAATCTGGCTACACCATGATATACCAGTAGGAGAACATGGAGGACAATAGAAGATAACAGAGTTGGTTACTAGAAACTTTTAGTGGCCAGAGGTGACAAAGGAAGTCAAGAAGTACATAGAGAGATGCAATACCTACCAAAAAAACAAGAATTATACTAAGGCACCAGCAGAGAAATTAATGCCAAATGCAGTACCAGAGAAACCCTAGACCTATATTATAGTGGATTTTATCACAAAGTTACCGTTAGCACAGGGATACAGTAGTATACTGGTAGTATGCAGTAGGTTAACAAAAATAGCATACTTTGTGCCTACTATGGAAAAGACTTCAGCAGAAGAAGTAGTGAAATTGTTCCAGGATAATGTCTAGAAGCTATATAGTCTACTAGAGAGTATTATTATAGATAGAGGAGTACAGTTTGCAGCAGAAATGATGAAGGAGCTGAAAAATATGTTGGAAATTGACACAAAGTTGTCAACAGTCTATTATCTATAGACAGATGGGCAGACAGAAAGGATAAATCAGGACTTAGAGCAATATTTGAGAATGTTTATTGACTACAGACAAGAGCAATGGCCTGATTGGCTAGTGATAGCAGAGTTTGCATATAACAACAAAGTGCAGACAAGTACAAAAGTGTCACTGTTCAAAGCAAATAATGGACAGGATCCACATATAGGATTTGAAATGAGGAAAAAGGGAAAGTTTGAAAAGGCAGAGAAGTTTGTGACAAGAATGAAGGAAGTACATGAGAAGACAGAAGCTATAAGGGGACACCCTAGGGACACACTTAGTTATTAGATAAGCTCAATATCTATGGGCTAAATATATCTTCTATATCATGTTCCCACTCTCTTCTAAACTTCTTCTATCTTGTGTTATCATGGTAATACTTGTTTAACTATATAAGAACATTGTGGTATTATTGGTTAGTGTTCATGTGATTGTGCACAGACCACCTGTTGTAGTATATATAATAGTCTGTATGAGTAGATCTATCTTTACTTGAATATTACACTAGCTTCTGGGGCTCTTACCTAGCTTATTGGGTAATTGCCTTTGAGTATTCCCCTTACAGAAGCAGTATTAAGAAAAAGTCAGAAGGAAATGCAGAAGTATGCAGATAGAAAGAGAAGTGAACTGGAAGAGTATAAAGTAGAAGACTGGGTATTACTGAGTACAAAAGATCTCAAATATCAAATGCAAGAGAGATGATTGGAAAAACTAACAGAATAATTTGTAGGACCTTACAAAGTCAAGAGAATAATTTCAACAAATACAATCAAATTGGGGTCACCAAGTAGTGTTAAAATACATCCAGTAGTAAATGTCAGCAGAGTACAAAAGTATAGAGATAAAGTAGAAGGTCAGAAAAAGAAACAACCTTTACTAGTAATAATTGAAGGAGAAGAGGAATATAAGGTGGAGAAAATATTAAATAAGAAAAAGTTTAGAGGAAGAGATAAATACCTGGTACAATGGAGGAGTTATATAGCAGAAGAAGACACTTAGGAACCAAGGGAAAATCTGGGGAATGTACAAGAGCTGGTAGATAGGTTTAAGAAAGAATACAGAAAAGAGGCCAGAAGAATAAAGAAAAGGAACTTGAAAGAAGATCATGAAGGAGAATTACCAGTGAGATATACAGCAAAACTACTGTATGGATGGGATGATAGGAAATTTGATAGGGAATATTGGGAAAGATTGGAAATGAATTGGAAACAATAGAGATCAGGAAGAGCAAAAAGAAGGAAAACATTAGAAACGATCCAAGAAAAGAATGAAGAAAAGGAAAAAGAAAATGAGCAAAAATTTGAAGGAGATAAGATAAAAGAATGGAATGAAAAAAATAAAATAGGTAATTTACGGAACCCATATAATGAACTATGAAGTCCTTGGGACAAGGACCTTTAAGAAGAGGGTACTGTCATGAGTTGCCCTGACTATGACAAAGTACTATAAATAGATTGGACATGAACTGGAGTTGAACCAGTAGCTGATGGACAGCTTGTAGTATAAATGAGAACAAATAGTGTATCTGTATATATAGTAGACTACAATTAAGTGAGAACTCTATTAAGTTCTCTTCTAACCCTAAAGAACTGTCTTAAGTTAAACCCTAGCTTAAGGTTTCTAAGTCAGTTGCTGATATGCAGCTTGTTTATATTTGAGTATAAAGATGACAGAGGAGACAGAGGCAACAAAGATAGCCTGGATACTGTCTTATATGCAGGGGGGAATGGCTGAGGTATAGAAGGATAACTTGCTAGATGAGCTATTAAAGGAAGAGTCAGAGGTAGAGACAGTGGAAGAGCTATTTAAAATGAGTTTGGGGAAACAGAAGAGGAAGAGAAGAAGGTGGAACAGTTGAGAACAATAGAACAGAAGAGTAGGACATGCAATGAGTACATCCAGGAGTTCAAGAAAATAACCAGAGAAAATGGATATGAGGGATGGCTTCTCATTGAGGAGTTCAAAAGAGGGTTAAGTGAGGGAATCAGGAGAAAGCTAGTAGAGACAGAGGCCCCTCCATGTATGATAGAAGAGTAGCAGTAGAGGACAGTAAGATTAGACAGAAATCAGAGGCAAAGCAGGATAGAGGAAAGGATGTTGGGGAGGAATGCAGCATACCCAGTGGGAAATGTACAATATAGGGGAGAATTTAGTGAAGGATCATATGGAGGTAGAGGAGAACAAATTGCATAGAGAGCTGGAAGTCAGAACTTTAGAAAAGGATACTAGAATAGGGAAAACCAGTATAAGGGGACAAAAACTGGTCTGGGGCCAATGGCAGTAGATGGAGGAGATAGAAGGGGAGAATGTTGAATCTGTTTCAATTGTAGAGGATTTGGACATATGGTCTGAGATTGTAGGAATCAAAGACAAGAAGTCAGAGAGAGAAGGAGAATTAAACAAAATGAATTATTGCAAATAACCACTTACTGATTTGTGATTGGTTGATTTGATAATCAAAGTGCTCAAAAAAGCAAAGTTAGACAAGCAGCAAAAGATATTGTTAAGTCTGAGGTTTATCCTCAGACATATAGTCCTTGAATACATGATTGTAGTGGTCTGTATACTAGGACAGCCTATCACATGATCACTACCTATTATTCTACATATAGGAGTGCTATTGTTCTTGAAATAGAGATAACCTAACCATCTTAGGACAGTTCTTTGTTTTATTCAAGGACAGATGATAATCTATAGGTAAAGATTAGTGTTATATACAAACATTGAGGACCTTGTATCTCCGTAGGATCTTATTGCCTCTGGGTCTATTTATAGCCAAAAGAAGCACATTGAAGAGAGCTTCACAATGGTCATTGAAGTGAATGATTACATCAAGCAGTTCCTGAGATATCAGTAATTTAGTGTCTGGTGACTTGGTGATTGCTGACTGATCTGCTGATAACTCAGTGAATACTGATTGCCTTGAGACATTTTTGGTACTGTTTTAAAGGTTTTCTTAAGGGCTTTTGGTGGCCATTTAGATCATCAAAATTGGTCAAGTATTCCTAGAGTTATGATTCGAATGAAGTTTGTGACAGTAAGAGAGACAGTGGAAGGAAAGACAGTGGAAAAACTAATACCTAGGAGATTCTGAAGGTGGAAGAAAGTATTTGGGAAGGAGGAATTGGAAAGAATGCCCACCAGAAAGCCATGGAACCATGCAATAGAATTGAAAGAAGGGTTTGTGCCTAGAAAGAGGAAAGTATATTTGCTGTCAAAAAAAGAAAGAGAGGAAGTGCAAGCATTTGTGGAGGATCAACTGTGAAAAGGATATATTTGGCTATTAAAATCACCACAGACCTCACCAGTCCATTTTGTAGCAAAGAAGGATGGAAAAAGAAGAATGGTGCAAGATTATCATTATGTAAATCAGCGGATGGTAAAAAATGGGTACCCTTTACCCATTGATAAAAGCTTTGGCTACAGAGCTCATGAAGGCATCTACATTCTTATTGATAGATGGGATATCAAAAGGTGCTATGTCCTGCGCATTGTTCCAGTCAGTGGAGTTATTGGTCATAAACATATCTGCAGTGATATTGTTGACAAAGTTGGCTACCTCGAAAAATTCAAGTTCAACAAGTGCATCCTGGAATGCATTTGAGAAGATAAGGTTCGCTACAGTGGAGGGGAAACTTCCATTAGGTGGTTGTCCCGAAAATATGACATTGACGGTCCCATCATTTTGTAGACGAACATGGCCACCAGATATTTTGGGCTGTGCGTCGCACAAAAGAACACTGGCAAGAGGACCAACAAGCCGTATATCCGACGCTCTGGTGACGCCAACACCTTGTTCCACAAAAGCAGCAGGTAAATCATCCAGATT
>Ga0153973_100006_pt1 | contig 37563 bp, 67 predicted proteins | sample TSGA057MetaG_FD_104700 | JGI IMG/M metagenome (GOLD analysis project Ga0153973, IMG submission 104700) | Attine ant fungus gardens microbial communities from Georgia, USA - TSGA057 MetaG | ecosystem: Host-associated > Fungi > Mycelium > Unclassified | place: USA: Georgia, Yuchi Wildlife... | reverse complement strand
CATAAAACCTCACTGGATCACTTTTGTGTCGTGGGCTTGGGCAATAATGAAAGAGATCTCTAACGAACACACTCCTATATCAACCATATACTAGCAAACTTTGTCCACACCTCCCTCTCCTGGCCTTATGCCTTCTGTAGATACATCCCCTCAATGCCAGACCTGGTTTAGCCAAAGAATAGAAAGCCGAAAAGAAGACATGGTCACCTGACAACTGAGACTTTTTTTATCTATTTAAATCAACGATTTATTACACGGAGCTCATAGGCAGGCCATGGTAGATACACTGTATCTACTTATTATACTAAGCAACTATATATAGGAAGGAGGTGAGACAGCATATAAGTGGAAATGGAGAGAACAGGAGAAAAGAAAGACATAAAAGAAAAGGAAAAATTTAGATGACACTCTTGCCTATCAGGCCTCTACATATGATGATTTCATCCGTTGTCAAAGCTGAATGCTGATGGATTATCCACTAGGAAGTGGACAAAGCTATTAATGGCAATATTGCATGGTCTTGTCAACAAATCATGTAATTCACATTGCATTACAATGTGTTCATGTGTTTGAACTTTGGATTTGCTACATGAACATCTTGTGGGCTCATTCAGGAAGAATTGCTGGCAATACTTGCCTATGGGTGTATGCTCTGTGGTCATACACATAAATCTTGCACACAAGGCATTAGTAAAGCCTATGAATGGGAGCTATGAGCCTTCCTTTGCATAAGTGGGCTTTATGATACTTTGCTTCTTGTCTTTGAAGTCCAAGAATAGCTGGCCTCTCTTTTTGCTTGCTGGAAACAATTCCTGCCACTCTCTGAGTATATTGTTGCACTTCTTCTTTTTACTGAACAAAAGGGAATTCTTGCTTGGGAGTATTGGGTTGTCCACAGCTGCTTTGACTTGACTGTCAACAAGTTTGTGTTTTGGCCATTCTGCTTTATTTGGGCAAAACCAAAATTGAATTTTATTTCTTCTATCTTTGCAGAAGAATGTCTTGATCTTGGTGGCTAGTGGTATGACAAGACTCTGGAATGGGTTGACCTTTGACTCTGTAATTTTTTTGTATCTTCAATGGAGTTAGTGATAATGGTGATGTTATGGATATTGTTGTTATCCATTACAGGGATGAGACCTATACAGATGGCCATTAGTTTGGCTTCAATAGGGGTGATATTTATTATTTGAATTTGTGGGCAACTGATGATGGTATTGTCTTTCCAGATATAAGTGATGGCTGTTGCCATGTTTGATTTCTTGACTCCACCATTGGTGATTATGGCTACATTGTGGAGCAAAGATTGTGTCTGGCAAAAGGCTTGGTTAAGTCTTTGTATATGACTGTGAAGATCTTTGTCACTTGAAGAAAGGGGGGAATGAAAGGTAATTCTACTAGGAAAATAATTGACTACTCTTGAACCAGGAGAAAAAGTGAAATAAATCAGATTGAAAGTATCTGTTACTTCTGATAGACATTCATTAACATCTTTGATTGGGCTCTTGAGTTTTTTGTATTGTTTTTCTGTGAGCTTTGATGTTGCAAACCTATGAGTGTTATGACTTGGAACACCTAAGTCATTATTTCTTTTCTTTTCTTTTTCTAAGTAGTTGTGGCAGAGTGATGATGTGATAATGTGACATAGGTAGCATGTGATATATCACATGAATAAGGATATTTTAGAATGTCATGTGATTGTGGGAGATAGGTGCACAGACCAGGAAAGAAATATATAAGTAGTGTACAATAATTAAATGAGAACTATCATAACTTGGCTGGAGGAAAATGAAATCTCAGATATTGTGGACTTGTACTATAATCAGATGGACTAAATAGATAGGAAATCTATTTATAGAAAGCTATTTATAGAACAGAGATCTGAGGAGATAAGATAAGGGGTTATGTGACAGATCACATGACAGAATCTTCTAGAAGGATCACAGAATAGTTACTTAAGTGTATATAGTAGTAAACACAGAACTTGTATAAGTAGGTAGCTGAATTCAATAAGAACTCCATCAAGTTCACTTTGTTCTCTCAAATGTTGAGTGCCTCTAGTTGAGCCTCTCACTTAACTAGTTGTTACAAGAACTCTATCAAATTCTCCTTGTTAACTTGGACTAGGAGTGCAACTAAGTCATCTTAGGCTAAGTTGCTACACCAGAACTTGGTTCCACTACCTGGATACTACTCACCTTGAGCCCTATCCAATCTTATTCTTATATTGCTCTTGACTGGTGATCATCATGATTACTGGTCTATTTCCTTATAGTTAGGTCCTAGACTCAAGGGGACTTGTTTGTTAGTTAGGAACAGATGGTAGAGGAATGGCCCCATACCCAGGTACCATTTCCAAGACCTAACCTTACCTCTGGGTGGTATTGTTCATAGCATACACTTGTATATTTTCCAAACCCTTAGAACTTTGTGCTGAAGACCCATTGTGGTCTGTACATGCAGGAGAGTAATACCTACCCCTTAAGGAGGCACTATTAGAGTAGGGATCTCCTTCTTAGGAGTGATCGTCTAACCATAGTATTAGGGCAGTAGTCAGTAAGAAAGTAGAAGTCTAGCTAGGTGAAGGTCTTGTGCCCCAGTAGACATGACTATAAGTAAGACCAAATCCTATTTGACCTTTAAGAGACATAACACAATATCTCTTCAACAATATAATCAACTCATGAACAGTATGCTCAACCAGAGAAAAGCCCTTGCCAAACTAAGGGCAGAATTAGAAGAAAAAGACAGAAGGAAATGTTAGGGATGTAAGAGGTTTGGGCACCTGGCCTATAACTATAGGAGTAAAAGGGGGAAGAAAAGGGGAAGACAGTTTCCCAAAATAAGTTTGAAGTATTGGCAAGTAAAGTGATGCAGTGTGGAGTAAGAGGAGAAATTGAAGTAAGATGGCAGGAGGTTGAAGAGAAGGTGAGATGCTTCAGGTGTAGAAGAGTAGGGTACTTCAAATGGGAGTGTCCAAACATTGAGTTAGAGAGGCAGCAGAGGAGGAGAGAGGAGGAAGCAGTGTGTGTGGCTAGGCTGCAAAAAGCATAGCAAAAGGAGGAAGTGTGGAGAAGAAGTCCAGTGCATGTCCTACAATAGAGGACATGGGAGCATTGTGGGGAAGATATACCTGAGGGGGCATGTCTAATAGAGCTGGAGTGGTATATGAAAGAAGTAGTAATGACATATCTGGAGTGTGAGTGGTGTGGAAAGAAAGGATCGTATATGGAAGAGAATAGGGGACAAGGAGTCCTTAAGGAAAAAAGATAGGAGGAGATGAGATGGTATGGATGTCCAAAAAGGAATGGTAGGAAAGAGACGGTGTACCCCATAGAGGGAAAAGCGCAGCAAGGTGGTGCATGGACAGAAGCTCCAAAAGGTACAGCAAGAGAAGAGGGTGATTGTAACAACTGTCTAGGTGAGATGCTTAGACAGAGGTATTCAATGTTTGAGAGAACAAAGAGAACTTGATGGAGTTTTTATTGGATTAGCTACCTACTTATACAAGTTTTATGTTTACTACTATATATGCTTAGTAACTATCCTATAATCCTTCTAGAAGGTTCTGTCATGTGATCTATCATATGACCCCTTATCTTATCTTATCTCCTTGGATTTCATTCTATATTTAGCCCTTTTCTATAAATAGAATTCTTATCTGTTTAGTCCATTCTATTATAATACAAGTCCACAATATCTGAGATTTCATCTTTCTCTAGCTAGGTTATAACATTACCCCTCCTTTTAAGGTTCTTTTTCCAGAAGAACTTGGGTTCCTTCCAACATCTCCAATTTCTTTCTAACTTTTTCAGGTATTCTTCCTCAAATTTTCCATCATTCTATCCATATAACAGTTTTGCTGTATATCTCCCTGGTAATTCTCTCCTCTTGTCTTTTTTTACTCTTTTTGTACTTTCCTCATATATATCCTTATACTCTTCTATTAACTCTTTTGCATTCTTTAGATTTTTCTCCTTCTCCCAAGTATCCTCTTCTGCTGTATATCCCTTCCATCTAACTAGATATTCCCATTTTTCTCATCTTCTTCTCTTGTTCAACAATCTTTCTACCTTGTATTCTTTCTCTCCCTCTATTATCACCAGTGCTGGTGGTATTTTCTTTTGTCCCTTTACTTGCTTCTTATACCTCTGTATTCTACTGACATTTACTACTGGGTGGATCTTGGCAACTCCAATTCCATTGCATTTGACAATATGACCCTCTTTACTTTATAGGGTCCTACAAATCTCTCTACCAACTTCTCTGTTCATATTCCTTCCATTTGCCACTTCAAGTCCTTTCTACTCAACAGTACCCAATCCTCTACTTTATATTCCTCTCTCTCACTTCTCTTTCTGTCTGCATATTTTTTCATCTCCCTCTATGCCTTTTTTAATGCCACTTGTGCCTCTTCCTATACTTCTTTCACCCTTTTTGTAAATTTTCCTGCCCTCTCATACTTTCTCTTCTTTCTCATCTCAAATCCCATTCTCAGATCTCTTCCATTATTTGCTCTAAACAGTAATACCTGAGTTGATGCATTTACCTTGTTGTTGTAGGTGAACTCTGTAGTTTCTAGCCATTCCAGCCACTGTTCCTGCCTATGGTCTATAAACATACATAGGTACTGTTCCAACTCTTGATTTGTGCATTATGTCTGCCTGCCTGTCTGTGGGTGGAATGCTGTAGACAATTTTGTCTTGATCCCTAGCATTCTATTGAGCTCCTTTATGAGTCCTGCTGCAAATTGCACTCCTTTGTCTGAAATGATACTTTCAGGTAATCCATGTAGTTTCCATATATAATCCCTGAACAGCTTTGCCAACCCTTCTGCTAATATTTTCTCTGTCGTCGGAATAAAGTGCACCATCTTTGTTAACAAATCACACACTACTAGTATTACATCATACCCTTGGGCCAATGGTAACTTCACTATGAAGTCTGCCATAATGTGTGCCCATGGTTTTGCAGGTGCCTTGTTTGGCATCAACTTTCCTGCCAGTATCTCTGTTCAGTTCTTATTTCTCTAGCAGAGATTGTATCTTTCTACATACTTTTTCACTTCCTTCATCACTCCTGGCCACTAGAAGTTTCTGGTGACTAGCTCTACTGTCTTCCACTGCCCCCTATGTCCTCCTACCAGTGTATTGTGATGTAACCAGATCATCTCCATTCTCAGCCCTTTCTCCCCTAGTATATATACCTTTTCTTCTTTCAACATTAGTCCATTTTCTTCTCTTCACTCCTCATCTCTCAGCATTTTCACTCCCACTCTCTTCATTTCCTCTACTGCTTTTACTACTTTACCCTCTTTTGTTTTTGACTTTCTTATTTTTTCTAGTATATTTACCCCCTCAATAAGCACTTCCTCCACTTGCACTTTTCTCAACCATTCTGGCTTTACTAGCATTCTATCCTCATTATCTTTCTCCACTCCTTTATACCAGTCTGGTCTTCTACTTAGTCCATCTGCTTTTGCCATTCTACTCCCTGGGATGTGCTTTAGAGTGAAGTTGAATCTAGATAGAAACAATACTCATCTTGCTTGTTGTTGGTTTAGCTTTTGATTTGTCATGAAGTACTCCAAGTTCTTATGGTCCATCCAGATTTTGAATTTTATCCTAGCTCCTTCTAGGAAGTGTCTCCAGGCTTCTAAACAATGGATTACCACCAACATCTCTTTGTTGTGAATTTCATAATTTCTTTCTGTTTCATTTAACGACTTAAAGATGAAGGCCACTGGCCTCCATCTTCCATCTTCACACTTCATGGACAACACTCCCTCTGTCACATAATCTGATATATCTGCCTCTACTCTCATCTTCTTATCCAGATCCAGTGCTGCCAGTACTAGTTCCATAGTAAAGACCTCTTTCAACCTTTTGAATGCTTCCTCTTGTTCTACTCCCCATTTCCACTTCTCATTCTTCTATACTAACTGGTGTAAGGGCTTGGCAATCTTTGCAAAGTCTTTGACAAATCTTTTATAGTAATTTGCCAAACCCAGAAACTTCTCTACATCCTTTACTCCTTGGAGTATAGGCCACTTTGTTACTTTTTCTACTTTTCCCTTCTCCATCTTAAACCCCTCCGGTCCCATAATCACCCCTAGGAACCCAATTTTTCTTGCCTTCTACACACACTTCTCTGGCTTGACATAGAGGTTGTTTTCCTCTAGTTGCTTCAATACTTTCTCCACTATATCATTATGTCCCTCCTTCATCTCTATAACTACTAGTATATCATCTATAAAGATAGCAATGTCTCCCTTGTTTATCATGTCTCTAAAGAGGTCATTCATCATGGCTTGGAAAGTAGTAGACAAGTTAGTGAGCCCAAAGTATATTATAGTTGGTTTAAATGAGCCCATGTGGTGTTATGACTTGAAATGCCTAAGTTATTATTTCTCTTTTTCCTTTTTTTTTAATTAAGTAGTTGTGACAATGTGACATAGGTAACATATGACATGTGACATGATAGAATATTTTTAGAAGGTCATGTGATTGCAGGAGATAGACATACAAACCAGGAAAGAAATGTATAAGTAGTGTATAATAATTAAATGAGAACTCTATTGAGTTCTCCTTGTCAACTCAGACTAGGAGTGCAACTAAGTCATCTCAGGCTAAGTCACTATACTAGAACTCAATTCTCACTTTAGTGCCACTCATCACAGAGTCCCACTTCTTATACTCTCTTATCTTCCTCAGTATCTGGGTAGTACAACCTAGAACCACTATGACATAGCTGGACCCTAGGCTTAAGGGGACTTGCTTGCCAGTTAGGGACAAGTGATAGAGAGGTAGCTCCAAACTCAGGTGCTATCTCAAGACCTGACCTCAACTTTGAGTAGTATTACCCTTAGTATACTTGTACCCTTTCACTAGTAGAAACTCGTGCTGAAGTCCCATTGTGGGCTGTACATGCAGAGGAATAGCATCGACCCCTTAAGAAGACATTGCTAGAGTAAAGATCTCCTTCTTAGGAGTGATCGTATAACCATATTACTAGAGCAGTAGTAAGTAGGGCAGTAGGATACTTGGTTGGGTAAAAACTTGAGTACCCCAACAAGTGTAGTGATAAATTACTTGAGTCAACTATGATCTAGAGGCATAGCATAATGTCTCTTCAACAATACAACCAACTTATGAGTAGTATGCTCAACCAAAAGAAAGCCCTTGCCAAACTGAGGGCAGAATTAGAGGGGAGAAATGGAAGAAAGTATTGGGGATATAAGAGGTTCAGGCACCTGGTCCACAACTGCAGGAATAAGAGAAAGGAAGAAAAGAGAAAAAAAGTCCCCCAAAATAAGTTTGAGGTGTTGGCAAGCAGAGTAATATAGTATGGAGTGAGAGGGGAGGTTAAAGTAAGGTGACAGGAGACAAAAGAAGAAGTGAGATGTTTCAGATGTTAGGGAATGGGACATTACAAGTGGGAATGCCCAAACATTGAGGTGGAAAGGCAAAGGAGAAAGAAGAAGAAGATAACACATATGGCAAGGCCACAAAAGATGCAGCAAAAGAAGGAAGTGTGGAAGAGAAGTCTGGCACATATTCTGCAATAGAGGGCATGGGAGCATTGTGGGGAGGATATCCTGGAGAAAGCATATTTGATAAAGTTAGGGTGGTACACAGAGGTGGTGGTGATGACATACCTAGAGTGTGAGTGGTGTGGGAAAAAAGGATTGTATGTGGAGGAGAACAGAGAGGAAGATGTCCTTAAGGGAAAGAGATAGGAGAAGACAAAGTAGTGTAGATGTCTGAGAAAGAATGGCAAGAAGAAGACAGTGTGCCCTAGAGAGGGAAAATGTTATGACTCAGCCCGAGGAGAATGAAATCTCAAACATTGTGGATTTGTATAAGACAGAATAAATGAACAAGAAATATATTTATAGAAAAGGGCTAAATATAGAATGAAGATCTGAGAAGATAAGATAAGATAAAGATAATGTAACAGATTATATGATGGAACCTTCTAGAAGGATTGTGGGATAGTTACTTAAGTGTATATAGTGGTAAACACAGAACTTGTATAAGTAGGTAGCAGAATCCAATGGGAACTCCATTGAGTTCTCTTTATTCTCTCAAATGTTAAGTGCCTCTGTCTAAGCATCTCACCTAGACAGTCATTATATTAGAACTTGATACCACTTCCTGGTACTGCTCAACACCAAGCCTTACCAACACTTACTCTCTATTACCCTCAGCCACTGGTTGTCACAACTAGTAGCCACAAACTATAGTCGGGCCCCAGACTCAAAGGGGACTTGTTTGTCAGTTAGGAATGAACAGTAGCAAAGCAGTCCCATACCCAGGTGCTGTCTCAAGACCTAACCTAGACCTTTGGGTGGTGTCGTCATAGTATACTTGTACTTCTTTTTCAAACCTTAGAACCTTGTGCTGAAGACCCATTGTAGTCTGTACATGTAGGGGAATAGTGCCTACCCTTTAAGGAGGTACTACTAGTGTAGGGATCCTCTTCTTAGAGGTGATTGCATACCTTTTGACTAGGGAAGTAAATGTCTGGCTGGGAGAAAATTGTGTGCCCTAGCAGGTATAGTCATAAGAGAACCAAGATTGTGATATTATCTGACAAGGAGATCTATACCTTCTCCTTAGAGGAAGAAGAAAAAGAAGAAGAAGAACTATCACCACCACTATCTCCATCTCTATTTCCCATGTCTCAATCATCATCTTGGGATCACCCCCAACAACAACAACAACAACAAAATAAACCAACACCTAAGCAGATGATGCACTATCTGGCTTAGCAAGCAACAGCCATTTAGAGGCTGTTGCAGAATGGAGGAGAGGGGATAGAGGCAGTCAAGCCTCCAATTTTTGAAGGAGAGAGAGAAAAGGTAGCTGGATTTATCAACATATGTTGCCTGTATGCAGGTATGAAGTTAGGAGGGAGGACAGAGGGGGAGAAGATATCTTGAGTATTGTTATATGTACAGAAAGGGATAGCAGAGATGTAGAAGAAGAATATTTTGGAGGAGATAATGCAGAGGATCTCAGCAGTGACAACTATGGAGGAGTTGTTTACCAAGATGAGGAGTGAGTTCAGGGAGTTTGACAAGTAATCAAGGAAGGTGAATGAATTGAGGATGTTGGAGCAGAGAAGCAGAATGTGTGACAAGTATGTGTAGATCTTCAAAAAGACTGCGAGAGGAAGTAGCTATGAAGAAAGGCCACTAGTAGAGGAGTTCAAGAGGGGGTTGAATGGAAACATCAGGAGGAGATTGGCTGAGGTAGAATCTCTACCCAGTACTATTACAGAGTGGCAGGAGAGGATGGTCAAGTTGGACCACAGCATTAGGCAGAGTAGAGCAAAGGAGAGAGTGTTGGGGGAGAAGGTTGTGGTGTAGATACCTACAGGACCAAATATGCAGTACCAAGGAGGGCAGAGACCCTCTTGGGGCCAAAGGAGTGGAGGAGGGGTAAGAAACCCTAATGCAATGGATGTGGATAGAAGAAGGCCCTAGAGAGGAGAAAGAAGAAAGAATAGAAGAAATGAGAGAGAACTATAGAAAGATGGAAGAGATGGTACCCAAGCAGTTCCATTGGTAGTTGAAGGTGTTTGGAAAAGTAAAATCAAAAAGAATGCCAACAAGAAAACCTTGGGATCATACCATAGATCTCAAGCCAAACTTTGTGCCTAGAAAAGGAAGAATCTATTCTCTATCTCGAACAAAGAAAGAGGAGGTCCAGGCATTTGTAGAGAGCCAGTTGAGAAAGGAATATATTTAACCTTTTAAGTTACCACAAATATCACTGGTTTTATTTGTTCTGAAGAAAGATGGGAAAAAGAGGATGGTGCAGGACTATTGATATGTGGATAAAGGAACAGTAAAGAACAGTTACCCTCTACCCCTAATCTCTGAGTTAATTGATAGTATGGGGACCAAGAAGGTATTCACAAAGATGGATATAAGATGGGGCTATAATAATGTTAGGATCAAGAAAGGTGATGAATGGAAGGCAGCATTCATGATCTCTTTAGGAATATAATAAATAAAGGGGATGTTACCATCTTCATAGATGATGTATTAGTAGCCACAGAGACAAAAGAGGGACATGAAAAGATAGTAGAGGAGGTACTAAAACAACTAGAGGAAAATGACCTCTATGTCAAACCAGAAAAGTATGTGTGGAAGGCAAGAGAGATTGGGTTCCTAGGGGTGATTATGGGACTAAAGGTATTCAAAATGGAGAAAGAAAAAGTAAAAGGAGTTACAAAATGGCCAACACCCCAAGGGGTGAAGGATGTGTAGAAGTTTTTGGGTTTGGAAAACTACTATAGGAGATTTGTCAAAGACTTTGCAAAAATCACCAAGCCCTTACACCAGTTAGTGCAGAAAGATAAGAAGTGGAAATGGGGAGAAGAACAAGAGAAAGTATTCAGGAAGCTGAAGGAGGCCTTTACTACAGAACCAGTGCTGGTAGCACTGGATCTGGATAAAGAAATAAGAATAGAGGCAAATGCATTGGATTACATGATAGGAGGGATGTTGTCTATGAAATATGAGAATGGAAGGTAGAGGCCAGTGGCCTTTATCTCTAAGTTATTAAATGAGACAGAAAGGAATTATGAAATTCACAATAAGGAGATGTTGGTAGTAATTCATTGCCTGGAAGCCTGGAGGCACTTCCTGGAAGGAGCTAAAATAAAGTTTAAAATCTGGATAGACTATAAAAACTTAGAGTACTTTATGACAAACTAGAAGTTGAATCAACAGCAAGCAAGATAGGTATTGTTTCTATCTAGATTTGACTTTACTCTAAAACATGTCCTCAAAAGTAGAATAGTGAAGGTAGACAGGCTAAGTAGAAGACCAGACTGGTATAAAGGAGCAGAAAAGGATAATGAAGATAGGACATTGGTAAAACCAGAATAGTTGAGGAAAGTGCAAATAGAGGAAGTACTTATTGAAGGAGTAGACATATTGGAAAAAATAAAAAAGTCAAAGACGAAAGACGATAAGGCAGTGAAAATGGTGGAAGAAATGAAGAAAGCTGGAGTAAAAATGTTAAGAGATGAGGAGTGGAGAGAGAAAGACAGACTAATGTTGAAAGAAGGAAAGATGTATATACCAGAGGAGAAAGGACTGAGAATGGAGGTAATCTAGTTATATCACGATATACCAGTAGAAGAACATGAGGGGTAGTAGAAGACAGTAGAGTTAGTCACCAGAAACTTCTAGTGGCCAGGAGTGATGAAAGAGATAAAAAAGTGTATGGAGGGATACGATCTCTGCCAACGGAATAAGAATTAAACTGAGGCACCAGCAGGAAAACTAATGCCAAATGAGGTACCTGCAAAACCATAGGTACATATTACAGTTGACTTCATTGTAAAGTTACCATTAGCCCAAGGTTATAATGCTATACTAGTAGTGTGTGACAGATTGACAAAAATGGCACACTTTATTCTAACAATGGAGAAGACATCAGCAGAAGGATTGGCAAAACTGTCCAGGGATCATGTATGGAAACTACATGGATTGTCTGAAAGTATTATTTCAGACAGAGAAGCACAGTTTATGGTAGAGCTCATGAAGGAACTCAATGGAATACTAGGGATCGAGACAAAACTATCTACAGCATTTTACCCATAAACAGACAGGCAGACAGAATGCACAAATCAAGAGTTGGAACAGTACCTATGTATGTTTATAGACCATAGGCAGGAACAGTGGCTGGAATGGTTAGGAACTGTGGAGTTCACCTACAACAACAAGATGAACACATTGACTCAGGTGTTGCTGTTTAGAGCAAATAGTGGAAGAGATCCAAGAATGGGGTTTGAAATGAGAAAGAAGGGGAAGTACAAGGGGGCAGGAGAATTTACAAAGAGGATGAAAGAAGCACAGAAGGAGGCACAAGCAGCATTGAAGAAAGCACAGAAGGAGATAAAAAAAGTATGCAGATAGGAAGAGAAGTAAGGGAGAAGAATATAAAGTAGGAGATCAAGTACTATTGAGTACAAAGAACTTGAAGTAGTAGATGAAGGGGATGCAGATGAAGAAATTAGTAGAAAGGTTTGTAGAACTCTATAAGGTAAAATGGGTCATATTGTCAAATGCAGTGGAGTTGGAATTGCTGGGATCAATGAAAATCTACCCAGTGGTAAACATTAGTAGAATATGGAGATATAAAGAGCAAGTCAAGGGGCAGAAGAAAATACCACCAGTACTGGTGATAATAGAAGGAGAAAAGGAATACAAGGTGGAAAGACTATTGAACAAGAGAAGAAGACAAGGAAAATAGGAATATCTAGTTAGATGGAAGGGATATACAGGAGAAGAGAATACTTGGGAAAAAGAGAAAAATTTGAAAAATGCAAAAGAGTTAATAGAGGAATATGAGGATATATATAAAGAAAGTGCAAAAAGGATAAAAGAAGATAGGAGAGGAGAATTACCAGGGAGATATACAGCAAAGCTGTTATATGGATAGAACAACAGAAAATTTGAGAAAGAGTATTTAAAGAAGTTAGAAAGAAACTGGAGGCATTGGAAGGAACCTAAGTTCTTCCAGAGGAAGAACCTTAAAAGAGGGGGTAATGTCATGACTTGGCCCAAGGAGGATAAAATCTCAAACATTATGGATTTGTATAGAACAGAATAAATGAACAAGAAATATATTTATAGAAAAGGGCTAAATATAGAATGGGATCCAATGAGATAAGATAAGATAAGGGTAATGTGACAGATTATATAATGGAACCTTCTAGAAGGATTGTGGGATAGTTACTTAAGTGTATATAGTGGTAAATACAGAACTTGTATAAGTAGGTAGCAGAATCCAATGGGAACTCCAATGAGTTCTTTTCATTCTCTCAAATGTTGAGTGCCTCTGTCTAAGTATCTTGCCTAGATAGTCATTACAGAAAAGTGTAACAAGACAGTGCACAAACAGAGGTTCTGAAAAGCGCAGCAAGACAGTACACAGACAGAGGTTCTAAAAAGTACAGCAAGGCAGTGTACAAACAGAGGTTCTGAAAAGTGCAGTAAAAGAGGGGGGTGGTGAAAGGGATGTGAGAAGGACATTGAAACCCCTAAGAGATGTCTGGTTGACAATAGGGATAGAAAAGATTGACACTCATGAAGGAGTGATGGTGAAGGCACTCTTGGACAGTGGTGCCATGGGAATGTTTATGGACAAGAGGACAGCAGCAAAACATGGATTTAGGCTGCAGAAGCTAGAACAACCCCTCCAGATTAAGAATGTGGATGGGACAAATAATAGTGGAGGGATGATAATGCACCAGGTGGAAGTAAATGTGTATTATCAAAACCATGTAGAAAGGATAAGGATAGATGTTTGTGACTTGGGGAGGACAGAAGTGATATTGGGCATGCCTTGGTTGGCTGCTCATAACCCAGAAATCAACTGGGAAACTGGGGAGGTAAAAATGACAAGATGCCCACCACTGTGTGAAAGGAATAACAAAATAAAAGAGAAGAAAGAGGTGAAGAAAGAAAGGTGAGTGGTGATATTAGAGGAAGAAAAGATAGTTAGATGGGTAGCAGATGAAAAGAAAGGTTGGGGAAGAGAGGAGGAAGTCAAAGCAGACTATAGAAAGATTGAGGAAATGGTTCTTCAAAAATTTTTGAAGTGGAGAAAAGTATTTGGGAAGGTGGAGTCAGAGAGGATGCCAACAAGAAAGGTCTGGGATCATGCTATAGATCTTAAGGAGATGTTCAAGCCAAAGAAGAGAAGGATTTACCCATTGTTAAAGAATAAAAGGGAAGAAGTCCAGAACTTTGTGAACGACCAGCTGAGAAAGGGGTACATTAGACCATCAAAGTCCCCTCAAACATTGCCAGTATTCTTTGTAGGCAAGAAGGATGGGAGCAAGAGAATGGTGATGGACTACCATAGTCTAAATGACCAGACAGTAAAGAACAATTATCCATTGCCCTTAATTACAGATCTAGTAGATATAATGGGGAGTAAGAAAGTATTCACTAAAATGAATCTATGGTAGGGATTCAATAATGTAAGGATCAAGGAGGAAGATGAGTAGAAGAGAGCATTCACAATGCATATAGGGTTATTTGAGCCAATAGTAATGTTTTTCAGAATAACAAACTTGCTTGCTACATTTTAGGCAATGATGAATGAAATTTTGAGAGACTTGATAAATGAAGGCAAAGTGGCAGCATTTGTGGACAACGTGCTGGTAGAGACAGAAACAGAGGAAAAACATGATAAGATAGTAGAGGAAGTGTTGAAGAGATTAGAAGAGAACGACTTGTATATCAAGCTGGAGAAATATGTATGGAAAGTGAGAATTGTTGGGTTCCTAGGAGTAGTGATAGGGCCTAATAGCATAGAGATAGAGAAAGAGAAAGTGGAGGGAGTACTGAGTTGGCCTATACCAAAGAATATCAAAGATGTCAGAAAATTTTTGGGTCTTGCAAATTACTATAGGAGATTCATTAAAGACTTCACAAAGGTGGCTAGGCCAATGAATATGCTCACAAGGAAGGATATGAAGTGGTAGTGGGGAGAAGAGCAGGAGTAAGCCTTTGATGAGCTTAAAAGGATCTTCACAAGCAGGCCAGTACTAGTGGTCCCCAACTTAGATAAGGAGTTCAGAGTAGAAGTAGATGCATCAAACTATGCTACTGGAGGGGTACTGTCAATGAAATGTCCAGATGAGTTGTGGAAACCAGTTGCTTTTATCTCAAAATCTCTAAGTGATACAGAAAGAAATTATGAAATACATGACAAGGAAATACTAGTAGTAGTTAGAGGCTTGGAAGCATGGAGGCACTTTCTGGAAAGAACTACAACAAAATTTGAGATCTAGACAGATCACAAAAATCTCAAATATTTTATGAAGGTACAGAAGTTAAATCATAGACAAGCTAAATGGGCACTATACCTATCAAGGTTTGACTTTATGCTCAAATATGTTCCAGGGAGTAAGATAGGAAAGGCAGATAGTTTGAGTAAAAGGCTAGACTGAAAGATAGGAGTAGAGAAAGATAACGAGAATGAGGTGTTGGTAAAACCAGAGTGGTTAAGAATCAAAAGGACAAAGGCAGTAAAAATTGTAATAAAAGAGATAGACTTATTGGAAGAAGTGAAAAAGTCAAAAGTCAAGAATAATAAAGTGATAAAAGCAATGGAAGAGATAAAGCAAGCTGGGGTAAAAGTATTAAGAGACAAAGAGTGGAGAGAAGAGGATGGGATAATATATAAGGAAGAGAAGGTGTATATGCCAAAGGATAAAAAGTTAAGAGCAGAAATAATCAGGCTACATCATGATATGCCTATAGGAGGACATGGAGGCAGTGGAAGACAGTGGAACTGGTCACTAGGAATTTCTGGTGGCCAGGAGTAACTAAGAAGGTGAAGTGATATGTAGAAGGGTGTGATGCCTGCCAAAGGAATAAGAACTGCACAAAACAGCCAGCTGGAAAATTAATGCCTAACTCAATACCAGAAAAACCTTGGGCACATATTTTGACAGACTTCATTACTAAGTTGCCATTAGCACAAGGATATGACTCTATCTTGGTAGTAGTGGGCTGATTAACAAAAATGGTATACTTCATACCAACTACAGAGAGAACATCAGCAGAAGGGCTAGCAAGGTTGTTTAGAGATAATGTGTAGAAGTTGCATGGTCTTTCTGAAAGCATCATATCTAACAGAGGACCACAATTCATGGCAGGAATAATGAGGGAGCTCAATGGAATGTTGGAGATTGAGAGCAAGATGTCTATGGCGTTCCACCCTCAAACAGATAGACAAATGGAGAGGGTCAATCAGGAACTTGAACAGTATTTACAAATGTTTATCAACCATAGGTAGGAACAGTGGCTAGATTGGCTAGGAACAGTAGAATTTGCATACAATAACAAGGTACACTCATCAACTAAAGTATCATCTTTTAAGGCAAATTATGGGCAAGATTCTAGGATAGGGTTTGAGATGAGAAAGAAAGGGAAATACAAGAGGGCATATAAATTTGTGGAAAAAATAAAGGGAATCTAGGAAGAGACGAAGGTGGCATTGGAAAAGGTACAGAAAAAGATAAAGAAATATGCAGATAGAAAGAGAACAAAGGTAGATGAGTATAAAGTGGGAGACTTAGTAATACTAAGTACAAAAGATCTAAAGTATCAGATGGTAGAGAGGCAAACAGAGAAGTTGACAGAGAGATTTGTGGGGCTCTATAGAATAAAGAAGATTGTATTATCAAACATAGTAGAATTAGAACTATCTAGCACAGTAAAAATTCATCTGGTAGTTAATGTTAGTAGAATATGGAAATACATAGGGCAAGTGGAAGGAGCAACCAGCTCCAGTAGTAATCAAGGGAGAGGAAGAATAGGAGGTAGAGAAAATACTAAATAAATAACAAGTTAGAGGGAAAGACAAATATTTAGTATGGTAAAAAGGGTTTACAATGGAGTCAGACACTTGGGAAGGAAGAGAAAACTTGGAAAATGCAAAGGAGGCAGTTGAAGAATTTGAGAGAGAATATTGCAGAGACATGGAAGAGGTTAGAAGGCAGGAAAGAGTAGAAAACAAGGGAATATTTGCAAGAGGAGAGTTATCTGGAAGATTCACAGCAAGAAAGTTATTTGGGTGGTCAGATAAGAGATATGATAAAGAATATTGGGGAAGACTTGAGAGGAACTGGAAAAGATAGAAAGAAGAATGAATGAGAGAGGAAAGGACCATAGAAACAATCAAAAAAGAGGAAGAAATCAAAGAGTCAAGGATTAAGGAGTGGACAGAAGATGATGATGAAATGGGAAACCTACAGGACCTATATAAGGAGCTATAAAAATCCTTGGGACAAGGAATCTTGAGAGGGAGGTAGTGTTATGATTTAGAATGCCTAAGTCATTATTTCTCTTTTTCCTTTTCTTTTTCTAAGTAGTTGTGACAGAGTGATGATGTGATAATGTGACATAGGTAGCATGTGACATGTAACATAATAGGATATTTTTAGAAGATCATGTAGTTGTGGGAGATAGGCACACAGACCAGGAAAGAAATGTATAAATAATATACAATAATTAAATGAGAACTCTATTGAGTTCTCCTTGTCAACTCAGACTAGGAGTGCAACTAAGTTATCTCAAGCTAAGTCGCTACAATGAGGTGGATGATTTTTTGTGTACTGTGAATTTAGAAGTGAATTTATAGCATGAGATGGAGAAATTGATGTATATCATAAGTAATGGTAACTGTTAAGTTTTTTGAGGTGTAGGTCAATTGGTATAAGTCCAGCAATAGCTTCGACTCCTTCTGTGGGCAATGTTCAGAATGCCCCTGTAATCTACAGAGCAGCTCTGTGTTGCATTTTTCTTAACTCTGCTAAATTCTTTACTTTTGGAGCACTCTTGAAAAACCATAATTGAAAGCTATAAAACACAATAGGTAAGATGCATATCCTATATAGGAGGCATTTTTGAATAGGAAGTATGCTGTGCAATGAATTTCCCAAAATTTTCATGGTATTGAGTGTTGATATGCATTTGTTGGCATAGTGGTGGACATAATACTGGAATGTTAGTTTGTGGTTAAAGAAAAATCCCAAGTATCTCCAGATGGGTTTGGGAGTGAGGATGGGGTCTTTGACTGAGGTAAGGTCAAGGGAGGGATTAGGAGGGTGTTGTGATCTCATGAAATGAAAGACTTTGGATTTGTTGTATTCCATAACAAGTCCAGTGTCTATAAGAATCCTTGACATGATATTATAACTATATAGAAGAAAAGATAAAGATAAATCATAGCTCTTCTTGTAATAACTACCTAGGTGAGATACTTAGGCAGAAGCACTCAATGTTTGAGAGAGCAAAGAGAACTTGATGGAGTTCTCATTGGATTCAGCTACTACTTATACAAGTTCTGTATTTACCACTATGTACACTTAGTAACTACCCTATGATCCTTCTAGAAGGTTCCATCATATAGTCTGTCACATAACTCCTTATTTTATCTTATCTCCATGGATCTCTGTTCTATATTTAGCCCTTTCTATAAATAGATTCTTGTCCATTTTAGTCTATCCAATTATAGTACAAGTCCACAATGTCTGAAATATCTTTCTCCTCTAGCCAAGTCATGACATTACCTTCTCTTTTAAGGTTCTTCCTCTAGAAGAACTTAGGTTCCTTCCAATATCTCCAATTTCTTTTTAACTTCTTTAAATATTCTTTCTCAAATTTTCCATTGTCCCATTCATATAACAGCTTGGCTGTATATCTCTCTGGTAATTCTCCTCTTTGATCTTCTCTTACTCTTCTCACACTCTCTTCATATATATCCTCATACTCCTCTATCAACTCTTTTGCATTTTTCAAGTTCTTCTCCTTTTCCTAAGTATTCTCTTCCACCATATATCCCTTCTATCTAACTAAGTATTCCCATTTTCCCCATCTTCTTCTTTTATTCAATAGTCTTTCTACTTTATACTCTTTTTCTCCCTCTATTATCACTAGTGCTGGTAGTATCTTTTCCTGCCCTTTAACTTGCTCCTTGTATCTCCATATTCTACTAACATTCACCACTGGGTAGATCTTCATTGATCCCAGCAACTCCAACTCTACTGCATTTGACAATATGACTCTCTTTACTTTATAGGGTCCTACAAATCTCTCTACCAACTTCTCCATTTACATTCCTTCCATTTGCCACTTCAAGTCTTTTGTACTTAGTAGTACTCGATCTCCTACTTTGTATTCCTCTCCTTCGCTTCTCTTTCTATCTGCATACTTTTTCATCTCCCTCTGTGCTTTCTTTAATGCCGCTTGTGCTTCTTCCTGTACTTCTTTCATTCTCTTTGTAAATTCTCCTGCTCCTTCATATTTCCCCTTTTTTCTCATCTCAAATCCCATTTTTGGATCTCTCCCACTGTTTGCTCTAAATGGCAATACCTGAGTTGAGCTGTTTACCTTGTTGTTGTAGATGAACTCCATAGTTCCTAACCATTCTGGCCACTGTTCTTGCCTGTGATCTATGAATATATGTAGGTACTGTTTCAACTCTTGATTCGTGTGCTCCATCTGCCTGTCTGTCTGTGGGTGAAAGGCTGTAGACAATTTTGTTTCAATTTCCAGCATTCTATTGAGCTCTTTCATGAGTCCTGCCACGAACTGTACTCCTCTATCTGAAATAATACTTTCAGGCAATCCATGTAGTTTCCATACATGATCTCTAAACAACTTTGCTAACCCTTCTGCTGATGTCTTCTCTGTTATTGGAATAAAGTATGCCATCTTTGTTAGCCAATTGCACACCACTAGTATAGTATTGTAACCTTGAGCCAATGGTAATTTTATAATGAAGTCCACCATAATATATGCCCATAGTTTTACAGGTACCTCATTTGGCATTAGCTTTCCTACCAGTGCCTCTGTTCAATTTTTATTCCTTTGACAGAGATTATATCCTTCTACATACTTTTTCACCTCCTTCATCACTCCTGGCTACCAGAAATTTCTAGTGACTAACTCCACTGTCTTCCACTGTCTCCTGTGTCCTCCTACTGGTATATCGTGGTATAACTGGATTACCTCTGTTCTCAACCCCTTATCTCCTGGTATGTATACCTTCTCTTCCTTTAACATTAGTCCATCTTCCTCTCTCCACTCCTCATCTCTTAATATCTTTACTCCTGCTTTCTTTATTTCTTTCACTGCCTTTACTACCTTGTTATCTTTTGTTTTTGACTTTTTTATTTTTTCTAGTATATCTACTCCTTCTATAAGTACTTCCTCTACTTGCACTTTTCTCAACCACTCTGGCTTTACCAACATCCTATCCTCATTATCTTTTTCCACTCCTTTATGCCAATCTGGTCTTCTATTTAGTCCATCTGCTTTTGCCATCTTACTCCCTAGAACATGCTTTAGAGTAAAGTTGAATCTAGACAGGAACAATGCCTATCTTGCTTGTTGTTGATTCAACTTCTGGTTTGTCATAAAATACTCTAAGTTTTTATGGTCCATCCAAATTTCAAACTTTATCCTGGCTCTCTCCAGAAAATGTCTCCAAGCTTCTAGACAATGAATTATTGCCAACATCTCCTTGTTGTGGATTTTGTAATTCCTTTCTGTTTTATTTAATGACTTAGAGATGAAGGCCACTGGCCTCCACCTTCTATCCTCACACTTCATAGACAATACCCCTCCTATTGTATAGTCTGACACATCTGCCTCCACTCTCATTTCTTTATCCAGGTCTGGTGCTGCCAGCACTGGTTCTGTAGTAAAGACTTCTTTCAACTTTCTAAACACCTCTTCTCGTTCTACTCCCTAATTCCATTTCTCATCCTTCCACACTAACTAGCATAAGGGCTTGGCAATTTTTGCAAAGTCTTTGATGAATCTCCTGTAATAATTTGCCAACTCTAAGAACTTCTGTATATCCTTTATCCCTTGGGGTGTTGGCCATTTTGTTACTTCTTCCACCTTTTCTTTTTCCATCTTGAACCCCTCTGGTCCCATAATTACCCCTAGGAACCCTATTTCTCTTGTCCTCTACACACACTTTTCTGGTTTGACATAGAGGTTATTTTCCTCTAGTCACTTCAGCACTTCCTCCACTATTTCATCGTGCTCTTCTTCCATCTCTGTAGCTACTAGCATATCATCTATGAAGGTGGCAATGTTCCCTTTATTTATCATATCTCTAAAGAGGTCATTCATTATGGCTTGGAAGGTAGCAGGCAAGTTGGTGAGCCCAAAGTACATTACAGTTGGTTCAAATGATCCCATATGGGTTGTGAATGCTGCCTTCCATTCATCACCTTCTTTTATTCTAATATTATTGTAGCTCTATCTCAAGTCTATCTTTGTAAACATCTTCTTGGTCCCCATACTGTCAATTAGCTCTGATATCAGGGGTAGGGGGTAACTGTTCTTTACTGTCCCCTTGTTCACATATCGATAGTCTTATACTATTCTCCTCTTTCTATTCTTTTTCAGAACAAATAGAACTGGCAATGTTTGTGGTGACTTGGAAGGTCAGATATATTCCTTCTTTAGTTAGTTTTTCACAAATGCCTGGACCTCTTTTTTCTCTATGCGGGATAAGAGATAGATCCTTTCTTTCCTAGGAACAAAGTCTGGTCTAAGATCTATGGCATGATCCCAGGGCTTCCTTGTCGGCATCCTTTTAGATTCTACTTTTCTGAATATCTTCAACCACTGATAGAACTGCTTGGGTACTATCTCTTCTACCTTTCTATGGTTTTCTCTCATCTCTTCTATCCTTTCTTTCTCCTCTATCATCTATCTTAAGTCTTTCTCATTATCTATTTCTGCTCTTCTTGCTTTCTTTCTTTTTACTATCTCTTTCTTTGCTATGTCTTTCTTCCCTATATATTTTCCACAAATAGGTAGGCATTTTGTCATCTTAACTTCTCCTGTCTCCCAGTTGATCTCTGGATTGTGTGCCACCAGCCAGGGCATTCCTAAGATGACATATACCTTCCCTAGCTTACATACATCTAGTCTTACTCTTTCTACATGCCCTTTATAGTACACATTGGCCTTGGCTTCATGTGTTATTGCTTCTCCACTGTTGTTACTTCCATCCACATTTCTCACTCTTAGTGGTCTTTCTAACTTTTCTAACTTGAACCCTTCTCTCTCTGCCAACCTCTTACTCATAAACAACCCTATTGCTCCACTATCCAGTAGGGCTTTTACTGACATCCCTTCATGTATATCTATTTTCTCTAGCCCAATGTTGAGCTAGATCTCTCTTAGCAGTTTAAGTGTATGCCTCACTTCCCTCTCAATGTACTTGTCCAAATCCATTTTATTCAGACCATTGAGTACATTGTATTTATTTTGGGAGACCAGCTGAGGGCTTACTGATCTCCATCCTCTTTTGACTCCTCTTGAGTCCCTCTTCTGATACCTTTTGGATTTCTGCAATTTCTAGCCATATGTCCAAATACTCCACAGTTGAAACATCTCCAATCTTCTCCTCCCTAGGACCTTCCCCTATTCATATCCATTGCATTGGGGTCTCTTGCCCTGCCACCTCCTTGGTTCTAACCTTTTTGGAAGCCAGTACTTCTAAAACCTCCACTATTCCATTGAGGTCTGAATCCAGAACCTCTTACCACATTGAAACCTCCTCTACTGCTTTGGCCCCAAGGGGGTTTCTGCCCTCCCTGGTGCTGCGCATTTGGCCCCAAGGGTACCTGTGCTGCAGCCTCCCCCTCCAACACTCTTTTCTCTGCTCTACTCTGTCTAATATTGCGGTCCAACTTGACTGCCCTCTCCTGCCACTCCGTAATAGTGCTGGGTAGAGATTCCACCTCAGCCAATCTTCTTCTGATATTCCCATTCAATCCCCTTTTGAACTCCTCTACTAGTGATCTCTCTTCATAGCCACTTTCTCTTGCAGTCTTCTTAAAGAGCTGCACATACTCATTACAAGTCCTACTTTCCTGCTCCAACATTCTCAATTCATCTACTTTTCTTGACTGCTTATCAAACTCCCCAAACTCACTCCTCATTTTGGTGAACAATTCCTCCACTGTTATCACCACTGACATTCCTTGCATAATCTCTTCCAGAATATTTTCTTTCCATACTTCTGCCATACCTTCTTGCACATACAACAACATCCATGATATTTTCTCCCCCTCTATCCATCCTCCCAACTTCATACCTGCATACAGGCGACATGCATTAATGAAACCTACTACTTTCTCCCTCTCTCCTTCAAAAATTGGAGGCTTTGCTACCTCTATCCCCCCTGCTCCATTCTGCAACAGCCTCTGAATGGCTGTTGCTTGCTGAGCCAGATAATACATCATCTGCTCAGGTGTTGGTTCATTTTGCTGTTGTTGTTGTTGGGGGTGACCCCTAGGTGATGATTGAGACATGGTGGCAGGAGGTAGTGATGGTGGTAGTGATAGTTCTTCTTCTTCTTCTTCTTTTTCTTCTTCTGAGGAGGTATAGATCTCCTCATCGGATATTGGCACAATCTTGACTCACTTAAAACTATGTCTGCTGGGGCACACAATTTTCTCCCAGCCAGACTGTAGTAACTTAGCCTGAGATGACTTAGCTACCCTCTAAGTCTGAGTTGACAAAGAGAACTTGATAGAGTTCTCATTTATTCATGTACACTACTTATACAATTATTACATAGTCGGTGCACCTATCTCCCACAATCACATGATCTTCTAGAATCTTCCATCATGTGACATGTGACATGTTACCATTGTCACTTCTCCCATCACATCTATCACACTTGTCACACCTGTCACCATGTCACAACCTACTTAGGTAAGAAAAGAAAATAAAAAGAAAATAAAAAAATGACTTAGGCATTTTAGCCAAGTCATGACATTACCTCCCTCTCAAGGTTTCTCGTCCTGAGGACTTATAGCTTGTAATACAGGTCCCATAGGTTTCCCATCTCATTGTTATCTTCTTTTGTCCAGTCTCTAAGTCCTGACTCCTCTTGCTTGATTTCTTTTTCTTCTTCCTTAATTGTCTCCATAGTTCTTCTTCCTCTAGCTTGTCCTCCTTTTTATCTTCTCCAATTTCTCTCAAGTCTTCCCCAATATTCTTTGTTGTATCTCTTATCTGACCACCCAAATAACTTTCTTGCCATAAATCTTCTAGGTAACTCTTTCCTTGTAAATATCCCTTTATTTTCCTCTCTTTCTTGCCTTTTATATCTCTATGATATTCTCTCTCAAATTCTTCAACTGCCTCTGCATTTTCTAAGTTTTCTCTTTCTTCCTAAGTGTCTGATTTCACCGTGAATCCTTTCCATCATACCAAGTATTTGTCTTTCCCCCTAATTCTCTGCTTGTTTAATATCTTCTCTACTTCCCACTCTTTTTCTCCCTTGATTATTACTGGAGCCAGTTGCTCCTTTCTCTGCCCTTCTACCTGCTCTACATATTTTCATATCCTATTAACATTAACTACTGGGTGAATTTTTATTGTGCTAGGTAGCTGTAGTTCTACTGCATTTGATAATACTATTTTCTTAATCCTATAAGGACCCATGAATCTCTCTGTCAACTTCTCTGTTCATCTTCCCACCATCTGATACTTCAAGTCCTTGGTACTTAGCATTACTAAATCCTCCACTTTATATTTGTTCTCCTCCACTCTCTTTCTATCTGCATGCCTCTTCATCTCTTCCTGTGCCTTCCCCAATGCTGCCTTTACCTCTTCCTGTATTCCTTTCATCTTTTCTACAAATTTATGTACCCCCTTGTATTTTCCCTTCTTTCTCATCTCAAACCCCATTCTAGGATCTTGCCCATAATTTGCTTTGAAGGGCAACACTTTAGTTGATGAGTGCACCTTATTATTATATGCAAATTCTGCTGTTCCTAACCAATCTGGTCATTACTTCTGTCTATAGTCTATAAACATTTACAAGTATTGCTCCAGCTCTTGGTTCACCCTCTCTGTCTGTCTATCTGTTTGAGGGTGGAATACTGTAGACATTTTACTTTCAATCCCTAGTATCTGGTTCAACTCCCTCATTATTCCTGCTATGAATTGCAGTCCCCTATCAGATATGATACTTTCAAAAAGACTGTGCAACTTCCATACATTGTCTCTAAACAACTTTGCTAGCCCCTCTGCCGATGTTCTTTCCATAGTAGGAGTAAAGTGGACTATTTTTGTTAATCTGTCAACTACTACTAAGATTGAATCATATCCCTGAGCCAGCAGCAACTTTGTTATGAAGTTTGCCGAAATATGTATCTATGGCTTTTCTGGAATAGAGTTGGGCATCAACTTCCTAGCAGATTACTCTGTGCAGTTTTTATTTCTTTGGCAGGCATCACATTCTTTCACATATTACTTCACCTCCTTGGTTACTCCTGGCCACCAGAAATTTCTAGTGATCAGTTCCACTGTCTTCCACTGCCCCCATGTCCTCCTATAGGTATATCATGATGTAGCCTAACTATCTCTGCTCTAAGCTTCTCATCCTTGGGTATATATATCTTTTCTTCTTTATACATAATCCTATCTATCTCTCTCCACTTCTCATCTCTCAGCACTTTTACTCCAGCTTGTTTCATCTCTTCCATAGCTTTTATTACTTCATCATCTCTAACCTTTGACTCTCTTACTTTCTCTAGCAAATCTACTCCTTCTATTATAACTTCCACCATCTCTGCTCTTCTAACTTTCAGCCACTCTAGTTTTACCAATACTTCATTCTCGTTGTCTCTCTCTACTCCCACTTCCCAGTCTGGTCTCCTACTCAGACTGTCTGCTTTTCCCATCTTACTTTCTGGAACATGTTTGAGCATAAAGTCAAACTTTAATAGGTATAGTGCCTATCTGGCTTGTCTATGGTTTAACTTCTATGTCTTCATGAAATACTCGAGATTTTTATGGTCTGTCCAGATCTCAAACTTCATTGTTGTTCCTTCCAGGAAGTGCCTCTATGCTTCTAAACCTCTGACTACTGCTAACATTTCCTTATCATGTATCTCATAGTTTCTTTCTGTATCACTTAGAGATTTGGAAATGAAAGCAACTGGTCTCCACAATTTATCTGGGCATTTCATTAACAATACTCCTCCAGTAGCATAGTTTGATGCATCTACTTCTACCCTGAACTCCTTGTCTAAGTCAGGTGCTGCTAATACTGGTCTGCTTGTAAAGATCTTCTTGAGCTCATCAAAGGCTCGTTCCTGCTCTTTCCCCCACTGCTACTTTACATTCTTCCTTGTCAGCACATTTATTGGTCTAGCCACCTTTGCAAAGTCTTTAATGAATCTCCTGTAATAATTTGCAAGACCCAAGAATTTTCTGATATCCTTGACATTTTTTGGCATAAGCCAGCTCAGTACTCCATCTATTTTCTCTTTCTCCATCTCTATGCCATTGGGCCCTATCACCACTCCTAGGAACCCAACCCTTCTTACTTTCCACATATATTTTTCTGGCTTGACATACAAGTCATTCTCTTTCAACCTTCTCAGTACTTCTTCTACTATCTTGTCATGCCCCTTCTCTGTCTCTGTCTCTACCAACACATCATCCACAAATGCTGCTACTTTGCCTTCATTTATCAAATCCCTCAAGATTTCATTCATCATTGCCTGGAATGTAGCAGGTGAATTTGTCATCCCAAAGAACATTACTATAGGCTCAAATGACTCTACATGTGTTGTAAATGCTCCCTTCCACTTATCCCTCTCCTTTATCCTCACATTATTAAAACCCCACTATAAATCCATTTTAGTAAATACTTTCTTACTCTCCATTGCATCAATAAGGTCTGTAATCAAGGGCAATAGATAATTGTTCTTTACTGTCTGATCATTTAGGCTATGGTAGTCCATCACCATCCTCTTACTCCCGTCCTTCTTGCCTATAAAGAATACTAGCGATGTTTGAGAGGACTTTGATGGTCTAATGTACCCCTTTCTCAGCTGGTCATTTACGAAGTTCTGGACCTCTTCCCTTTCATTCTTTGACAGTGGGTAGATCCTTCCCTTCTTTGGTTTAAACATCTCCTTGAGATCTATGGCATGATCTTAAATCTTCCTTGTTAGCATTCTCTCTGGCTCCACCTTCCCAAACACCTTTTTCCACTTTAAGAATTTCTGAGGAACCATTTCCTCTATCTTTCTGTGGTCTGCCTCGACTTCCTCTTCTCTTCTTCAATCTTCCTTATCATCTATTGCCCATCTAACTATCTTCTCCTCTTCTAGTATTACTACTTGTTTTCTCCTCTTTGCTTTTTTCTTTTTCTTTATCTTTATCTTGCTATTTCTTCTACATATAGATGGGCATCTCATCATCTTCACTTCTCCAGTTTCCCAATTGATTTCTAGGTTATGGGCTTGTAGCCATGGTATGCCCAATATAACATCTACTGCTCCTAACTTGCATACATCTATTTTGACTCTCTCTACATGTCCTTTGTAGTACATATTGGCTTCTGCCTCATGTGTTATTGCTCTCCCACTATTATTACTACCATCCACATTTCTCACTTTTAATAGTTTCTCTAGCTTGTCTAGTTTAAACCCTTCTCTGGCTACCAATCGTTTACTCATAAACAGCCCAGTTGCTCTACTATCCAATAGAGCTTTCACTGCTACTCCTTCATGTGCATCTATCTTCTCTAGCCCTATATTGAGCTAGATCTCCCTTAGTGGTTTAAGCGTCCTTCTCACTTCTCTCCACTTACCCCCCTCTTTTGTTACACTTTTTGGAGTTTTACTCTGCATGCCACTCTGCTGTGCTTCTCCCCTTTTAGGGCATACTGCCACTCCCTAGTTCTTCCATGGTACTTTCTTCCCTGTTCTATACTCTAGACATAGGATCTCTCTCAACTCTTCCTTACATATCTCTTCATCCACCACCATATCCTTTCTTCCACACTTTGTGCATTTCACCTTTGTTCCTCTACCTGCTTCTCCTTCTTCATTCCTCTACTTCCATGCCCTTAGGCAATTGTCACACCATATATTGCTCAACTGGGCTTCAGGGAGAAATCTCTGCTCCCAGTTCTCTTGCATTTTTGTCCTCTTATACTCACATCCTCCACATTCCACATATGTTATTACCTCCCACTTAGTGCTCCATCCTCTCTCCTCTAGTGCTGTGCTTCTCAGGGGCATGCCCTGCACACTGCTGTACTTCTGCGCCTTTTCTCATAAGGGATGTACCAGCCTCCTCTCCTGCTGCACATTTTGTGGTCTTATCACATGTGCCACTTCCTCCTCTCTCCTCTTCTGCTTCTCTTCTTTCAGTTTTGGACACTCCCATTTGAAGTGCCCTTCCTCCCAACACCTGAAACATCTCACTACTTCTGTTTTCTGCTGCTTCACTTTAACCTCTTCTCTCACTCTACACTGCACCACTCTACTTGCTAACACCTCAAACTTATTTTGGGGAACCACTTTTCCCTTTTCCTCCCCTTCCTTATTCCTGCAGTTGTGGACCAGATGCCCAAACTTCTTATATCTCCAATACTTTCTTCCTTCTCCTCCCTCTAACTCTGCCCTTAACTTGGCAAGGGCCTTATTCTGGTTGAGCATGCTGCTCATAAGTTGGTTATATTGTTGAAGAGACATTGTGCTATGTCTCTGGAAAGTTGGATAGGGATTTTGATTTCACTAATTATACCTATATATACTACTAAGCACCACTCAGAGTTAAGGTCAGGTCTTGAAATGGCACCTGAGTTTGGGACCACCTTGCTACTGTCTGTTCCTAACTAACAGATAAGTCCCCTTAAGCCTAGGGCCCAGCTATGTCATAGTGGTTCTGGGTTGTACTACCCAGATACCAAGAAAGATGAGAGAGTAAGTTTGGTGGGGCTCTGTGATGAGCAGCACCAAAAAGTGGAATCAAATTCTGGTGTAGTAACTTAGCCTGAGATGACTTAGCTACCCTCCAAGTCTGAGTTGACAAGGAGAGCTTGATAGAGTTCCCATTTATTTGAGTACACTACTTATACATATTCTACTTGGTCTGTGTACCTATCTCCTGCAATCACATGACCTTCTAGAACCTTTTGTCATGTGATACTCTTGTCACCTCTCTTGTCACATATGTTACACCCATCACTATGTCACAACCTACTTAGATAAGAAAAGAAAATAGAAAAGAAAATAGAAAATGACTTAGGCATTTTTGCCAAGTTATGACATTTCTGGTGGCCAGGAGTGACAAAGGAAGTGAAGTGGTATGTGGAGGGGTGTGATTCCTGCCAGAGGAATAAGAACTGCACAGAGCAGTCAGCAGGCAAGCTGATGCCTAATTCAATACCTGAGAAGCCATGGATGCATATATCAGTAGATTTTATCACCAAACTGCCCTTGGCCCAAGGATACAATGCCATCTTAGTAGTAGTGAATTGACTAACAAAAATGGTTCATTTTATCTCTACTACAGAGAAGATATTGGCAGAAGGACTAGTTAGGTTGTTTAGAGACAATGTGTGAAAGTTGCATGGTCTACCTAAAAGTATCATATCAGACAGGGGACCACAGTTCATGGCAGAAATAATGAGGGAGTTAAACAGAATGTTGGGGATTAAGAGTTAAGGATGTTCATAGACTATAGACAAGAACAATAGCCAGACTGGTTGGAGATGGCAGAGTTCACATATAATAATAAAGTACACTCAGAAACAAAGACATCACCCTTTAAGGCAAACTATGGACAAGATCCTAGGATGGGATTTGAGGTAAGGAGAAAAGGGAAATATGAGAGAGCAGAAAAATTTGTAACAAAGATGAAAGAAGTACAGGAGAAAGCAAAAGCAACACTGGGGAAAGCACAAGAAGAAATGAAGAAATACACAGATAGAAAGAGAGAAGAGGCTGAGAAATACAAAGTGGGAGATCTGGTGATGCTCAGTACCAGAGACTTAAAGTACTAGATGGTGGGGAGACAAACAGAAAAGTTGACAGAGAGGTTCATAGGACCTTACAGGGTTAAGAAAATTGTATTATCGAATGCAGTAGAGTTAGAACTATCTAGTACAGTAAGGATTCATCTGGTAGTTAATGTTAGTAGAATACAAAAGTATGTAGGGCAAGTAGAGAGACAAAGGAAGGAGCAACCAGCTCCAGTGATCATCAAAGGAGAAGAGAAATAGGAGGTTGAAAAGATACTGAACAAGTAATGGGTTAGGGGGAAAAACAAGTACCTAGTATGGTAGAAGGGCTTTACAGCAAAATTAGACACCTGGGAAAAGAAGAAGAATTTAGAGAATGCAAAGGAAGTAGTCAAGGAATTTGAGAAAGAATATCATAGGGATATAGAAGATATTAGAAGACAAGAGAGAGGAGAAAACAAGGGAGTATTTACAAGAGGTGAGTTACCAGGAAGATTTACAGCAAAGAAGTTGTTTGGGTGGACTGATAAAAGGTATGATGAAGAGTACTGGGCAAGATTAGAGAGAAATTGGAGAAGATGGAAGGGAGGGCAAGTTAGAGGTAGGAGAACTATTGAGACAATCAAGGAGGAAGAAGAAGAAAATAAACAAGAAGGATCAGGACATAAAGAGTAGGCAGAAGAAGACAATGAAATGAGTAACATTTGCGACCCATACTATGAGCTATGAAAAATCCTCAGGATGAGAAACCTTGAGAGGGGGGTAGTGTCATGACTTGGCAAAACAGCTAAGTCATTATTTATATTTCTTTTCTTTTTCTTTTCTTTTAGTTTCCAAAGATTGGATGTGTGGGATAGCTGGATAGAAAGAGATGTGTGGGACTTTACAAATAACAGTAAATAGTAGAAAATATATAAGTAGTATACAGTAATTGAATGGGAACTCTAATAAGTTCTCCTTGTCAACTCAGACTTAGAGAGTAGCTAAGTTATCTTAGGTTAAGTTATTACACAGATGGTGGGAAGGAGAATGGAGAAACTGATAGAACAGTTTGTGGGGCCTTATAAGGTCAAAGGGGTTGTCTTGACCAATGCTATAGAATTAAAACTACCTAGTTCAGTTAAAATACATCTGGTAGTAAATGTAAGTCAAGTACATCTATACAAATCCCAGGTAAAAGGGCAGAAGAAGACTCCACCAAAACTAGTTATTATTGAAGGGGAGGAAGAGTTCAAAGTAGAAAAAATATTGAACAAAAGAGTAGTTAGAGGAAAAGAAAAGTTCTTGGTACGATGGAAAGGATATACAGCAAAAGCAGACACATGGAAAGGGAGGGAGAATTTGAAAAATACAGAGGAACTGGTTAAAGAGTTTGAGAGGGAGTATGGGAAAGAAGCCAAAGAAGTCAGGTGACAGGAAAAGGAAGAGGAAGAAAAAGAATTCAGTCAGGAACTACCAAGAGAGTTTACAGCTAAACTGGTATATGGATGGGAAAAAAAAAGAGAAGAAAATTGGAAATGATGGAAAAATTCCTTGGAACAAGGAATCTTGAAGAGAGGGCCATGTTATGAGATAACTCCCAAGAAGGAAACTATCTCTTATACATTCGTTAATCTAATAGGAAACATCCAAGAATATAACACAAGAAAGTTATAAATAGCATGGGAAGGATTATGTAAGATATATATAGTACTTAGTAAGGGTTATGTGATTATAGAAGATAGGTATACAGACCAACAGACATTTGTATAAGTAGCTACCAAAATCCAATAGAGAACTCTATTGAGTTCTTTCTAAACATCTATCTTGGGTGAACTCTAAGTCTTCACAACTCCACATTAACAGTAGGATTTGGAAAGCATATGCTCCATCCTAAAATCCATAAGCCCTCTGGCCATGTACCACTTCTCATCAAAATAGACATTAGAAAAGAAAACATTGATATTATCATACAATCCATAAGAAAGAACAGTGATGAGGAGAAGGATTTCATTGAAACCATCAAGCCAAACTTCAGAATGCTAGATATGATATCAATGGCAAGCCAAACAGACCTACAGGTATATACCAACCAACTCTCAGACATCTTTAATAAGGCTTGGAAAAACACTTAAAACTTAAATACATCACAAAACACTCCAAGAAGTGGTAGAACCGGGAGTGCACTAACAGCCTTCACAGATATCATAGACTAGGAGACCTCTAGAGTTAGAAGATATTCAAAACGACAATATGAGAGTCCAAGAGAAAGTTCTTTGATGAAAAGATCTATGAGATCACATTATCTAACAAGAGACCATAGGATCTCATGAACTGGGTCAAGAAAAAAACTCTCCCAGCTATCAAATCCATTATGTTCAAAGGCCAACCATGTAATAGCCTACCATCATTATGGAAAGGACTTCACTCATTGTACAACTTAGCAGAGAACTATACTATCGACACAAGATTTCTAAGTAAAGTGCCTCAATGCAAAGCTTTTGAATGGCCCCCCTTCTCGAGACAAGAATTTAAAAATGCCATAGCTAAGTACTCATCCTCTTCTACTCCTGGTCCAGATCACATCTCTTGGAGACACTTGAGACCCTTAATCAACAATGACAAATGCCTTGGTAAAATTGTCTGTATAGCCAACACTTGCATCACACTAGAATACTGGTCCTCACAATTCAAAGAAGCCAAGTCAGTAATTATACCCAAGCCTAACAAGGATTTGTACAACACCCCCAAGATGTTCTATCCTATAGTACTACTCAATATAATGGGAAAACTCATCAAGAAAGTAATAAGCAATTGCCTTCAATTCCATATGGCCCAAAATGGCTTTCTTGATTCAAATTAACTAGGCAGTATAAGACAACATTCAACTATTGATATAGGCATCTACCTCACTTATCTTATCAGAGTGGGGTAGTTAAAACAATACCATACAAGTGTAGTTGCTTTCAACATCGCCCAATTCTTCCTGTTTCTTAATCATACCTTCCTTTCTATATATCTAAGAAAAGTGGGCCTCAATACTAACATCACTAACTTCTTCAACAGCTACCACTCCAATAGATCAACTTTGTACACATGGAACAGATTTAAATCACCAATCTTCACCACAAGCATTGGAGTAGGACAAGACTTAGCCCTCTTACCCATCCTCTCTGCCATTTATATGTCTCCAATCATAAAAACATTCAAAAAAGAATAAAAAATCTAAAATAAAAAATACTGTCTGATATTCTATCTTTTGTTGACAATGGTCTTCTTATTTCTCAGGAGAAGTGTCATGACTCGGCTAGAGGAGAAAGATATTTCAGACATTGTGGACTTGTACTATAATTGGATGGACTAAAATGGACAAGAATCTATTTATAGAAAGGGCTAAATATAGAACAGAGATCCATGGAGATAAGATAAAATAAGAAGTCATGTGACAGACTATATGATGGAACCTTCTAGAAGGATCATGCAGTAGTTACTAAGTGTACATAGTGGTAAACACAGAACTTGTATAAGTAGTAGCTGAATCCAATGAGAACTCCATTGAGTTCTCTTTGTTCTCTCAAATGTTGAGTGCCTCTGCCTAAGCATCTCACCTAGGTAGTCATTACACTGCTATATTTCAGATGATGATAAATGAAATTTTGAGAGACTTGATAAATGAAGGCAAAGTAGCAGTATTCGTGGATGACGTGCTGGTAGGGATAGAGACAGAGGAGGGACATGATGAGATAGTAGAAGTATTGAAGAGGTTAAAAGAGAACGACTTGTATGTCAAGCTGGAGAAGTGTGTGTGGAAAGTGAGAAGGGTTGGGTTTCTAGGAGTAGTAATAGGACCCAATGGCATAGAGATAGAGAAAGAGAAAGTGGATGGAGTACTGAGTTGGCCTACACCAAAGAATATCAAAGATGTCAGAAAATTTTTGGGTCTTGCAAACTACTATAGGAGATTCATTAAAGACTTCACAAAGGTGGCTAGACCAATGAATATGCTCACAAGGAAGGATGTGGAGTAGCAGTAGAGAGAGGAGTAAGAGCAAGCCTTTGATGAGCTCAAAAGGATTTTCACAAGCAGACCAGTATTAGCAGCCCCTGACTTAGATAAGGAGTTCAGAGTAGAAGTAGATGCATCAAACTATGCTACTGGAGGGGTACTGTCAATGAAATGCCCAGATGAGTTGTGGAGACCAGTTGCTTTTATCTCAAAATCTCTAAGTAATACAGAAAGAAATTATGAGATACATGACAAAGAGATATTAGCAGTAGTTAGAGGCTTGGAAGCATGGAGGCACTTCCTGGAGAGAACTATGACAAAATTTGAGATCTGGACAGATCACAAAAATCTCAAATATTTTATGAAAGCATAGAAGTTAAATCATAGACAAGCTAGATGGGCACTATACCTATCAAGGTTTGATTTCATGCTCAAACATGTTCCAGGGAGTAAAATGGAGAAGGTAGATAGTCTAAGTAGGAGACCAGACTAGGAGGTAAGAGTAGAAAGAGATAACAAGAATGAGGTGTTAGTGAAACCAGAGTGGCTGAAAGTTAGGAGGACAGAAACAGTAGAGGTTGTAATAGAAGAGGTGAATCTATTAGAAGAAGTGAGAAAGTCAAAGATCAAAGATAATAAAGTAATAAAAGCTGTAGAAGAGATGAAACAAGCTGGAGTAAAAGTGCTGAGAAATGAGGAGTGGAGAGAGGTAGATGGGATTATGTATAAAGAAGAAAAGATATACATACCCAAGGATGAGAAGCTTAGAGCAGAGATAGTTAGGCTACATCATGATATGCCTATAGGAGAACATGGGGGCAGTGGAAGACAGTGGAACTGATCACTAGAAATTTCTGGTGGCCAGGAGTAACCAAGGAGGTAAAGTAATATGTGAAAGAATGCAATGCCTGCCAAAGGAATAAAAACCACACAGAGCAACCTGCTGGAAAGTTGATGCCAAATTCTATTCCAGAGAAACCTTGGACATATATTTCAGCAGATTTCATAACTAAGTTACTGCTAGCTCAGGGATATGACTCCATTCTAGTAGTAGTGGACTGGTTAACCAAGATGGTACACTTTATACCAACTACAGAAAGGATGATGGCAGAAAGACTAGTGAGGTTGTTTAGAGATAATGTATGGAAATTGCATGGTCTCCCTGAAAGTATCATATCAGACAGAGGACCACAATTTGCAGCAGGGATAATGAGAGAGTTAAATGAGATACTAGAGATTGAGAGCAAGATGTCAATGGTGTTCCACTCTTAAATAGATGAACAAATAAAGAGAGTAAACCAAGAGTTAGAACAGTACCTGCAAATGTTTATAGACCATAGACAGGAGCAATGGCCAGATTGGTTGGGAACAGCAGAGTTTGCCTATAACAACAAGGTACACTCTAGTACAAAGACATTGCCCTTTAAAGCAAATTATGGACAAGATCCTAGAATGGAGTTCAAAATGAGAAAGAAGGGGAAATATGAGGGGGCACATAAATTTGTAGAGAAGATGAAAGGAATTCAGGAGGAGGCAAAAGCAGCATTAGGGAAAGCACAAGAGGAAATGAAGAAATATGTAGATAAGAAAAAAGCAGAGGCTGATAAATATAAAGTAGGGGACTTAGTAGTGCTAAGTACCAGAGATCTGAAGTACCAAATGGTGGAAAGGTGGACAGAGAAGTTGACAGAGAGATTTGTGGGCCCTTATAAAATTAAGAAAATAGTATTACTGAATGCAGTAGAACTACAGCTACCTAGTATAGTAAAGATACACCCAGTAGTCAATGTTAGTAGGATACGAAAATATGTAGGACAAATGGAAGAGCAGAGAAAGGAGCAACCTGCTCTAGTAGTTATTGAGGGAGAAGAAGAGTAGGAAGTAGAGAAGATATTAAATAAGTGGCAGATTAGGGGAAAAGATAAGTACTTGGTATGGTAGAGAGGGTTTACGGTGGAGTCAGACACTTGGGAAGAAAGGGAGAACTTAGGAAATGCAAAAGAAGCAGTTGAAGAGTTTGAAAGAGAATATCACAGAGACATAGAAGATGTAAGGAGGCAAGAAAGAGAAGAGAACAAAAGAATATTTGCAAGGAGAGAATTACCTGGGAGATTTACAGCAAGGAAGTTATTTGGGTGGTCAGATAAGAGGTATGATGAAGAATACTGGGAGAGACTTGAGAGAAATTGGAGAAGGTAGAAGGGAGGATAAGTTAGGGGAAAAAGAACTATGAAGACAATCAGAGAAAAAAAAGAAAAAATAGAACAAGAAAATTCAGGACTTAGAGAATGGACAGAAGAAGAAGATGATGATATAGGGAACCTATGGGACCCATATGATGAGCTATAAGTCCTCAGGACAAGGAATCTTAAGAGGGGGATGGTGTCATGACTTGGCAAAAATGCCTAAGTCATTTTCTATTTTCTTTTCTATTTTCTTTTCTTACCTAAGTAGGTTGTGACATAGTGTGACAGGTGTGATATATATAACAAGAGAGGTGACAAGAGTATCACATGACAAAAGGTTCTAGAAGGTCATGTGATTGTGGAAGATAGGTGTATAGACCAAGTAGAATATATATAAGTAGTGTACTCAAATAAATGGGAACTCTATCAAGTTCTCCTTGTCAATTCAGACTTGGAGGGTAGCTAAGTCATCTCAGGCTAAGTTACTACAAGAAATTCCTAGTAACCAGTTCTACTGTTTTCCACTGCCCCCCATGTCCTCTGACTGGCATATCATGATATAGCCTAATGATCTCTGCTCTTAATCTATCATCTTTAGATACATATACTTTCCCCTCTTTATATATAATGCTGTCTACTTCCCTCTACTCCTCATCTCTTAGCATTTTTACCCCTGCTCACTTCATTTCCTCTACTACTTTGACCACTTCATCATCTTTCACCTTTAACTGTTTTACCTTCTTTAACAGGTTTACTCCTTCTATAACGATTTCTACTCTCTCTGTTTTCCTTACTTCTAACCACTTTGGCTTTACTAGTACTTTATCCTCATTGTCTTTCTCTACTCCAACCTCATAATCTGGTCTTCTGCTTAAACTATCTGCCTTCCCCATCTTGCTTCCTGGAACATGTTTGAGCATAAAGTAAAATCTTGACAGGTATAACATCCATCTAGCTTGTTTACAATTTAGCTTTTGTGCCTTCATAAAATATTCAAGATTTTTGTAATCTGTCCAGATCTCAAATTTTATGGTAGTCCCTTCCAGAAAGTATCTCCATGCCTCTAAGCCTCTAACTACTGCTAGCATCTCTTTGTCATGTATCTCATAATTTCTTTCTGTATCACTTAGAGATTTTGAGATAAAAGCAACTGGTCTCCACAACTCATCTGGGCATTTCATTGATAACACCCCTCCAGTAGCATAGCTTGATACATCTACTTCTACTCTGAATTCTTTGTCCAAATCAGGGGCTACTAATATTGGTCTAGTCATGAAAATTCTCTTGAGCTCATTAAAGGCTCATTCCTACTCTTCTCCCCACCACCACTTTACATCTTTCCTTGTGAGCATATTCATTGGTCTAGCCACCTTTGCAAAGTCTTTTATGAACCTTCTATAATAGTTTGCAAGGTCCAAAAACTTTCTGATGTCTTTGACATTTTCTGGCATTGGCCAACTTAATACTCCCTCCACCTTTTCCTTCTCCATCTCTATGCCATTGGGTTCTATTACCACTCCTAGGAACCCCACTTTCCATACCTTCCATGCACATTTCTCTGACTTCACATACAGATCATTCTCTTCTAATCTCTTCAATACTTTTTCTATGATTTCACCATGCCCTTCTTCCTCCTCTGTTCCTACTAATACATCATCCACAAACACTGCCACTTTTCCTTCATTGATAAGGTCTCTAAGGATTTTGTTCATCATGGCTTGGAATGTTGCTGGTGAGTTTGTCATCCCAAAGAATATAATGGTTGGTTCAAAGGACCCTATGTGCATTGTAAATGCTCCCTTCCACTCATCCCCCTCTTTTATTCTCATATTGTTAAAGCCCCATCATAGATCCATTTTAGTGAATACTTTCTTGCTTCCCATTATATCTATAAGATCTGTAATTAGAGGTAGCGGGTAGTTGTTCTTCACTGTTTGTGCATTTAATCCATGGGTGGTATGTTCCTTCACCTCCCTCATCTCAGAGGCTGATTTGAAGAATTAAGGTTGGATTGTCACATTTATGCTCAATGTACGTG